>VMHT01184633.1_pt1 | contig 29532 bp, 29 predicted proteins | sample 4693611 | NCBI WGS metagenome assembly VMHT01 (sample SAMN12280063, study PRJNA550983) | marine metagenome | isolation source: seawater sampled from same location over 5 years 0.02-0.2 micron viral filtrate | place: USA: collected off the coast of southern California halfway between the port... ... | reverse complement strand
GTAGAAGTCGGTAAGTGATTGAATAGATTGGTCAGTCCTCACAGGAAAGAATCTTAAATTCTCCTAAAGGAATCAAAGATTTTGCTGTCTGCTTTCTCTAGATATTTTATTTTCTAAGCCTGTCTCGCGCGCGTGACACCCAGGGAACCATAGCTTATGGTAGCCGTAAACTCTGTTGTTCGCGAAAATGCACGCAAGCAGGGAAATCAGGAACACTCTAGGCAATGACTAATGAGCAGAACGCCCCCTTCCATATCATTGCAGCCCATCGATCCGAACGATGCCCTGGACGATGTGCCAGCCCGAGTCACTACGGAACGATTCACTGTCGCGGCCGAGATCTGCATGCGGGCCAGAGACGACCTCGCCAGGCGCGGCTACAAACCCGATGGCGAAAAGAATCTGCGACGCTTCGGTATCTGGGAGATTACCACGTTCATGCTGCCGGTGTCCGCGCAGCATCTGCGGCGGGTACTCAAGGCTAATCCGGAGCTTCCACAGGGCGAGGCCGAGAAGGCCGGTGGCGCCAAGACCTTTACTCTGGACGAGATCAACCAAATCCGGGCCTTCCTGGAATCTGAGGGTCAACAAGGTAAGGGTTACCGCCCCTACCGGCCCAAGGACCAGCCGGCCAAGGTTGTCTCAGTCTGCAACTTCAAAGGTGGTGTTTCCAAGACAACCACCGGCGCACATCTGGCGATGGCCTCGGCGCTGGATGGCTACCGCGTGCTTGTCATCGACCTCGACAGTCAGGCCTCGATGAGCACGATGTTCGGGTCGATGGCCGAGGACGAAGGTCAGACCGCCTACTCCATCCTTGCCTGGCACCGCGCCCGTCATGCGGCCATGACGCTGGGTATCGACGACTTGACTTCCAAAGAACTCGATGAGGAAATCCGCGAGGCCGCCGCGGTGACGGCCGATGACGTTATCTTCGGAACGCACTGGCCGACGATCGACATCCTTCCCGCGCAGCTCAATCTCTACTGGGCGGAGTTCCAGGTGCCGGTCTGGATGCAAAGCCACCGAAGCTGGCAGTTCTGGGATGCGCTGCGGGCCTTTCTTGAAGCACAGAGCCTGCTGTCGGACTACGACGTCATCATTATCGACACCCCGCCGGCGCTTGGATACCTGACGATCAATGCGCTCTCTGCGGCCGATATCCTGCTGATCCCGGTCGGTGCAAGCTTCATCGAGTTCGATTCTACGGGCCGTTTCTTTGACATGCTCTACACCACCTTCGTCAGCATTGAAGACAGCATGGCACGGCTCCACGAGGATGCACCCAAGTTTTCATGGGATGCGGTGCAGGTACTGCTGACGCGCTACGACGACGTTCAGCAATCGGAACTGGCCAACGTCATTCAGGTCTACCTCGACGATTTTGTCGCCAACTATCGGCAGGAGTTCACCGCGCTTGTCGGCCAGGCCGGCGAACGGGTGTCCGGCATCTACGAGGCCAGCCATACGGATTTCAACCGCGACACCTATCGTCGCGGCCGCGAGACATTCGACCGGTGTTATCACGAATTCAAAAGATTGCTGATCGGATGCTGGGAACGCGACAGGATCGAGGCAGAGCGCAAGGAGGCTGCAGAGTGACACGCAAGAGACTGGGCGCTATCGACAAGGATGCGGTTTCAACGCTCCGTTCCGTTGCAGAGAAGAGCGCGGCCGAACGGCGGGGCGGCAGTGCCAGCAAGGCGCCGCCGATTGCGCAAATGGCGGGTGGGGCCGCGCGTTCGCTTGAGGATGAGATCCTGCAACTGCGCAAGGACCGAGACACGCTAAGGGGCGATGCCGATGCCTGGCACACCGCACAGGTGGCGGGGCTGGTCATCGTCCAGATCGACCTCAACCGGATCGACGATCATGCCTATGCCCGCGACCGGCGGCATCTGGATCGCGACGGCGAAGCTTGGCACGAGTTGATGGACAGCCTGCGCGCCCGCGGGCAGCAGACCCCGATCGAAGTGACGGTGTCAGACGAGGACCCCAAGACCTATCGTCTGGTAAGCGGGTTCCGGCGACTGAGCGCCTTGCGCGCTTTGTGGTCAGAGACCGGCGAGGACCGTTTTGCCACCGTCAAGGCCTTGGTCGCGGAACGGCCCCAGACGGTCGATGCCATGGTGGCCATGGTTGAGGAAAACGAAATCCGCCAGGATGTGAGCTTTTACGAACGTGGGAGGATCTGCTGTCTCGCGGTCGAACACGGCGTTGTGGAAAGCGTCGACGATGCCATTCAGACCCTCTTCGCTAACTCCAGCCGCAACCGGCGCTACAAGATCAGGAACTTCACGCTGATCCATCAACAGCTCGCGGCCTATCTCGACTATCCGGAAGCCATAGGAGAACGGTTGGGCGCGCGGCTGGCCCAGGCCCTGAAAGAGGGCAGGCGCGATGAGCTGACAGCGGTGCTGTCCGACCGGGGCGAGAAGTTCGCCGATGCCTCTGAAGAGACAGCGCTTTTGGACGCATTTGTTGAGCGGAAAGGCGTGTTTTCGGGGAAGCGGCAGTTGCAAAAGCCGGAGGCTCTGACGGTCGATTGGCGGGGGCAGGGTGGTCTCCGGGTGAAAGCCAAGGCCCGCGGCAAGCGCGTCACCCTGGAACTGTCCGGGCTTGAGATCAAGGATGAAGCGGCGCTTGAAGAGCTTCTCGTCCGGATCGGTGCCGCGGCGGAGACATAGGCAAAGTCCGGCGTCTCGCGCGCGAGACGCCGTTTCGGCAGCCATTCGCCAAGTGGATGGTCGTCGCGAACCTGCAGTTTTCTTGCGCGCACAGGTATCGCGCGAAAAGAACGCTGGGTCGGGTAGCTGAGCCGATCCTGGAGCTTTGGCCAAAAAACGCAAAGAACTGATTGCGATCTGAACGGGCAGACCGCCTAGCATATGGTCCAGAACGTAGGCCCGAGACGATATACCGGGCCTGGGTGCCGTCTCGGCGCACCTAGCCAATTAACGTCGAGAAGCGCGGCAGCAACAATCGCAGACGCTGCTACAGAACTGCAGCCTTGGTCAGGTTCACCCGAGATGTCGTTCTTGTTCCATTGGCGGACACTAACTATTGATACCGTTGTGTTCATGTTCTTATTTCAATGCTGGATTACGGGTTCATCGTTGGACTGCGGTCGAAGTACTGACCGAGTGGATGTCTTAGAGCAAGCGGCCGCTCACTCTTGAAGAACTTTGATCTTGTTGAACATTTGGTCTCCTGAGCGGTGAGTCCACCGATTGGCTAAGAGGCCCTTCCAGCAGTTGAATGGAAATTTCCTCGACGAGAGAGGCGATTTCGACCGAATCCACCCATGAAACTAAAACGACATCGGCATGTTACTGAACATACATTTTTAATGTCCGATAATGCAAACTTATTGGACATTATAGAGAACGGCAAGGCGGGGCGGTTAGTGCGCAATTTACTGGTAGAAAGCGCCGCGAGAGACTAGTGTTGTGGCATGACATACCAGTCCGAAGCCATCTCGAAAGACTTGAACGCCCTACCGCAGCTGCCGGGTTGGGTCACCTCCGGACGTGCTGAAACCCTTGAAGATGTTGCGTTTTTGTCGGGCGCGGCGCTGAACCACCTGCATCTTGTGTTGGGACGCGAGGACGTGCCCCAAGCCTTGTTGCGGGACCGGATTGCGCTGCGCGCGGCCGAGGTCTGTATGGTGTTTTCGGGGCGCCCGGAGCGGGCAGGGGAGCTGCGCGACGCGGTGCACCTGCTGCGTCCCGGCGATCTACCGGGACCGGCCGGTGAAACCTACCTGGCCTGGCGGCGCGCGGCGGAGCGGCCGCTGTCGGTCAAGGTTCTCGGTCGGGCCTTGCCGACCTTCGAGCCGGGCCAGATTGCCGCGTGGCTGGATGCAGGGCAGAGAATGCCGGTAGTCCGTGCCGCGATGGTGCTGGAGGCGGCTCTTGCAGGGGCGCTGCGTTCCGAAGCCCCGGCGCTAATCGTCGCGGATGCAGCCCTGGCTGAAGCGCTTGGTTGGGATCATCTTGTGCCACTGCTGGCCGCAGGCCTAAAACGCGCAGACCTGCGCAAGCAAGGCGATGACTTGCGTCTCGCCTGTCATCGCGCACTCATCGCATCGGCGGTCGAGGCTGTCAGGCAGGCCGCCGACCTCGCGCTCCGCGCGTCGCGTCTGAAGGCGGTCGCGCCGAAGCTTCGGGCCAAGGGCGCGAGCGACGCGGTCGAGATGTTCCTGACCCGCGATGCTTTTGCTCCCTCGGCGCTGCCTTTGCCGGATCGCGCGGCCCGGCGGCTCTGCGACCGGTTGGTCGACCTCGGCGCGGTGCGCGAACTGACGGGGCGCGACACCTTCCGGCTTTACGGGGTGTAGCGATGGCAAAGGATCGCCCCGAACCGGAGCTTGACCGCGAACTCGCGGACCTGCCGCCCGAGTTGCGGTGGCGCGAATGGATGCGCCGGATCGAGGCAGTGCTCTTTGCCTCTGCCTCGCCGGTGCCGCGCCAAGACCTGGCGCGGGTCGTAGGGCAGGGGGCATCGGTCGACCTTTTGATCGAGGATCTTGCCGCCGATCTGGAGGGGCGGGCTTTTGAAGTTGCGCAGGTCGCTGGCGGCTGGATATTCCGGACGCGGGCGACTTACGCGCCCGCAATCCGCGCGGCGGCAGATGTCGGGGACCAGTTACTCGATCTGAGCGAATTCGACGTCGCGGTCCTGGCCGCCATAGCCTACCATCAACCGATCACGCGCGACGGGCTCAAGGACATCTTCGGCAAGGAGATCAGCCGTGATCTGATCGGGCGGCTGCATGCGCGCGGCCTGATCGGGACCGGGCCAAGGTCGCCTCGGCGTGGGGCGCCATATACCTTTGTGACGACCGAGCAGTTTCTTGTCGCGTTCGGGTTAGAGAGCCTGCGCGATCTCCCTGATCGAGAGCAGCTGGAAGACGCCGGTGTAATGGGTATTCCAGATCAGGTAGTGTGTTCCCAGCAAGCCTAAAGTTGAACAACGTGTGCGGGATGGGCCATCCAGTGGCTTTTGCTCTGACCACCAGCAATTCTATCTTGCTTTTGTGGCCGCTTCCATCTCTCGGCTTCGATTTGGGTGCGACTTGATTTTCGGACTGTCCGCGCACCATTGTACCTGCCCTTGACGAACCCAAAAGTGGCAGTGGCACTGGTTAGTTTGCCGGATCGATGGCTCCACAGTCGGCCGACCGAGCCAGTCAAGTCGCACCGACCATCGCGGGCGCCGAGTTCTACTTAGCGACAGCTGGATCTTCTGGCCGCAGCCGCCCGGACACTGGAAGCAAGCCCATTTTTCGATGCTGCCGTCTCTGACGACAACCACTGCATCTGCCGTTAGGGCAGTGGTCTCGGGATGCGTGGCCTGCACCCGGCCAACTAGGTCGACGCGGGGGATAAACCGGCACCAGGTCAGAAAGCGTCGTGCAATGTCACCAAACATCTGCTCAACCCACCCGATCCATGAAAGGGTCGACATCACCCCGGCCCCAGTAACTCTGATCGACACACAGGATGCAGCCGGGATTTTGCTTTGCCCCCTGCAATCGATCAATCCCGAGATCAAAACGCCGAATGCGCTGCGCCGCCCAGCCGCCATCGCCTCGATAACCGGTCAAACCCTGCAGCAGCTCGTTGACGGCCATAGTCGCTGTTTCCGTCGTGAACGTGACGACCGCTGGTGCTGGATTGCCGCCGCCGCGCACATAAGCTTCACGTTTCTGACGCTCATACTCCGCCGGCGCGGCACGACGCAGTTCTTCCTCCGCCGCCCGATGTGGGTGTGCGATACCGCGGCACAGCAGGCAAGGTGTGCCAGGGCGCAAGACCGTCGCCCGGCCAATCATGTTCCCAACTTGACCGTCTTCACCACGCGGTGTGAGTGCAAGTCCCAGGTCAATGACCGGGCGCAGGTAAAAATATGCGAACCTACTTAGAAACAGTCGGCCTGCGTGATCATCAGTGCACCCAAAGATGATATCGCAGGAGAGCAAGGCATCGCGTGCCTCATCTGCATCTGCCCAGTGCGGGATTACAACCGGGCGGACACCAAGACCAAGACCCGCCAGTTCTCGCGCGACGACTTCGACCTTAAGCCTCATGCCATCGGCATCGTCCCGTCGGGCTCCGTGCAGGCGGTTCAGATTGCTCACTTCAACAATGTCTTCGTCTAAAAGGGCAATCTGGCCGACACCGAGCCGGGCCAACAGCATCGCAACCGCACTACCCGTGCCGCCACAGCCCACGACACCGATTTTCAACCGGGCCAGCAGAAGATTCAGTGAAGGTCCAAAGGCAAGCGCTTGCCGCTCGAAGGCTTCTCCGGAAAACCCGCTCAGCCCATTCATAACACGAAGCCGTGCACCAACGGCGATGACAGCATCGCTGTCGATCGGCTGGGTGTCGTCGATCCACAGACGTGCTGCATAATCACAGATCTCACCATCAATCAGCAGCAGGCTTGCCAACATGACGCCGGCACCATTCCGGTTCCGCGCCAGTCGATACAGTTCCCGTTCGTTTTTTTCGTCCTGTGTGGAGAATTCGGGATACCCGCCCGGGTGGCTATGGGCGATGCCGACGATCAGGCCTTCTGCTTTTGCCACACGACACAGGTCAAGAAACGATTTCGTTGACCAAGTGACATGCTTGTCGCTGGCCGAAATCAGATCCTCGTCTGGAACTGGGATCACGCGGTAGGACGTCAGTCGCAAACGGGATTGGCGATCCCAAGGGTCCATCGCGACACGGCTCACTCCATAAAGCACGTAGGCTGCGGCTTCATGGCCATCGGGACGGTGCAGGAGCGCCCGAAGCTCGGCTTCGTGACGTTCCTGCAAGGTGACATCGAGGCGGCTCATGCCGCAATCTCCAGCGCCGTCTCAACCCGCTTAAGCATGGTCCAGATACCATCGGTGCCGGGACGCCAGTCGCTGTTGTGCCGCGACCAACGCTGCCAGCGCTGCCCATTGAAGATCAGCGGTTGGTCGGCTTGACGCGGGTAGCGGCTCGAAAGGGCCAGTGTCAGCCAGGGCTGGGCATAGAACATGTCCGGCGCAGCATCCGGATAACCCCGCGGCAGCAGGATCAGGATGTCGGCCTGTGCCACCTGAAATTTGCCGTCCGGTAGGCAATAGTCTCGCAGGATTACACCGGTCTGCGCTCCTTCGCGGTATTCGACGAAAGTCAGGCCGCGTCCTTCGAGGTATCGGCGATCACGCATAGGCAGGATGGGGGCTTCCGCGCCTTCGGTCGAGGTAGTCGCCCCGGTGAAGAACCTCTCCAGACCTTTTCCGTCCAACCTGACGAGCTCGGTGTCGTCGATCGGGCGGTCCTCAGCGCCACGGATTTCCATCCAGACACCGTAGTCCGGTTTGTCGGCAGCAACTGCCAGCTGCTTCAGGACCCGGCCGCTGATTACGCAAGCGCCCCATTCCTTCACCTGACCATCCAGTTCGATGCGGTAGGATTCCGCACTCTTGAACACGATGAAGCGCTCAACCCCTGCCGTGCGCAGATCGACCGTCTCATCGAGCGTCAACTCTTTCAAATCGCCATTGCGAAGCAACTGGAACACCAGGTGTTCCTCCGCGGGACGCGCCGAGACGAGGTCCAGAAGTTGCCTCCCGGTCGGCACCGGATCGTCGATCCGGTATCCGTCAAAGGTGAGGTCTCCATTGCCGACCTGCACCCGGTACGGCCCCTGGGGGCGTGGGTTCCGTCCAGCAGCGACGCAAGCCGCCACGTCTTCAAGTTCAATCGTTTCCAGCGCCATGGCCAGTCTCCTTTTCTGTGCTCGCCGATCCAGACCGGCCTCATTTGGTGGATATAGTAGCCAAGAAATAGCCAGTCAAGGGCTAACTGGCGGCTATTTTTAAGTTGACAATTGCTTCAAGTATGGCTATGTCTCACGTGTCTTGGAGGATAAGGAAATGAGCAAGCGAACGATGACGCTCAATCTCACAGATGCGGAGATGGGCGTTTTGGAAGGCCTTTGCGCCAAAAAGGATCTCAGCAAGATCGGCGTGATAAGGCAGGCGCTGCGTCTGTATCAGATGGTCGATGTCCGGCTCGAGCGCGGCGACAAGCTGTTCTTCGAAGACGACAAGACCAAGGATAAGTCGGAAGTCATGATGCTATGACCGCCTACCAGGTCCATTTGTTCGATGCCGCCGCTGGTGCGATGGTCGAGGCCGAGCTGCATGACGAGATTGCCGAGAAACAGCTGATCGACTGGCAGTTCCAGTGGCGTCCGGCCGTCCAGACCTACATGAAGCGTCTGGTGGACAACGGTATCGGTCCCGCCGACACCGCTTGGCCCCAAAGTTGGCACTGGGACTGGCGCGGCAAGATGAACGAGGTTCGTGGGCTGCTCGGCCATACTGGGTATAGTGTCGTCTGCCGCGATGTGACCCAAGGCATGATGCGGCTAGATCTCGCTTCCCGCCGTGCTCGCTTGGATTCTCAGGCCGGACAGGATCTGGTCTATGTCGACTATCTCGAAGTCGCGCCCTGGAACTGGCGCGAACCTTATGCCGACGCGCCAATTTATCGACTGGTCGGCCCTGTGCTGATGCACGCCGCCATTACCCGCAGTGTCGAAGAAGGCTTCAAAGGCCGCGTCGGCCTGCATTCCCTGCCGCAAGCAATCCCGTTCTATGAGCGCTGCGGCTTCACCAACCTCGGCACCCGGCCCGACGAGTATGAGGGCAAGTTGCCGTATTTCGAGTCCACACCGGGCGCCGCCGAGGCATACCTAAAAGGAGAGCTAAAATGACTTACGGTATCTCCGCAGAATGGTCCAAGAAAATGCTCGCATTCGACGAGCATGTTACCCCTGGAGCTGGAGCTCTTGCCACGCGCCCACATGTTGACCCTGATGCGGTATCTCTGCGTGTTGAAGAAACCCGACTGGTATTCGGCCACTTTATCAATGTCGCTCGCAGACAGCGGCGCCTGACAATCGAAAAGCTCGCCGACGACGCGGACATCGAGGTCGGCGAGCTGCTGAGTATCGAACAGGACCCTCATTACGAACCCGATCTCCGGACCGTATGGGGGTTGTCGAACGCGCTTGATCTGCCGCAGCCAAAGCTGATGGAACTGGCTGGCCTTGCGGTCCCAAAAGAAGGCCATTGGCTGGAAGAAGTCACACGATACGCCGCCAGGTCCGCTCCGATCAAGGATGTGACACCAGACGAACAAGCCTTTCATGACGCTGTTGTTGCAGCGCTGACGATGAAAGCAAAGTAGTAGAGCGAGGCGGGTCCAATGGCCAAAAACTACATTCTTCGCAGGCGGACCCAAGAACGTATCGACGAACGAGTTGAGCGGCTGCTGAACCGACTGGGCAATCCAGAGCCGCCGCTCAAACTTGAGCATGTCCGGGACGCACTCGACCTAGATCGGGCATACTTCCAAAAAGACGATCCATCGCTGATGGACGATGTCATCAGCATGTTGCGTGTTGCCGGCAAGCAGGTCTTGCGGCGACCGACTCTCTTTATAGATGCCGTCAAGAAATTTGATCTGCGCGCCTTCTACCTGCCGGATGAGAAACGGATCTTAATGGACAAGGATCTGCACAAGCTGAAATTCCGTTGGATTGAAGCACATGAAGTAGGTCACAGCCTCCTGCCCTGGCACGAAGGGGCCATGCTCGGCGACGACAAGCAAACGCTCCGGCCCAACTGCCATGAACAGATGGAAGCCGAGGCGAACTTCGCTGCTGCGCGTCTTCTATTCCTGCGCGATAGGTTCGCCATCGAAGCACGGGACTATGCGCCAAGTTTGGAGGCGGTGAAGGCACTCCAGCCCCGCTTTGACAACACGCTCACCACAACGTTCTGGCGTTGTGTCGAAATCTGGGGCGCCTCGACGCCTATCATCGGTCTGGTCACCGGACACCCGCATCCAATCAAACGCGAAGCGGACTTCGACCCTGCAGAGCCCTGTTCACACTTTGTGCAGTCGCCGGCGTTTGCAAGCGGCTTCAAAGGCTGCGATGAGATTGACGTCTTCAATATGGTTGTGGACTATTGTTCAGCGGCAAGGGGTGGTCGATTGGGAGGGGCCGATATCGTTCTCCATGATGACAACGGCGATCCACATGTCTTCACTTTTGAAACCGTGAAATGGGGATATGCGCTAACCCTCGGTGTTTACCGAGGTCCGCACCGATCAGTCATCGCAATCTAGCATATTCTAAGAGCCGTCCGACAATGCCTGCCAAGCTCTCTGAAATGCTCGCGGTTCAAGGGTTAGCGCTGCTTGTCAATGACGGCCAAATGCTGCTGCGAGATCATGCTTCATAGTAATTGTCCTCATCAAAAGGGCACTCACCCCGAAGCATGACCGCTCCGCGTTTCACCGAATTTTCTTCGGTGCCGAACACCTCCACAGAGTGCCGGCACCGGGAACAGGTGATGATGAGCCCCGGAACCGCGCCATAGTCACCATCCAGTTCCTCTTCTGAGACATCGATTTTCACTCGCATGTGCCAACCCTAATACGGTTCACGCCGGGAGAATGGGATCACCGACCCTCCTGCAGGTGCACCTGTCTCACGCGAAGCGTCCGTCTTGAGAGCCAATGACACCACGTCGCCTGTTTTCTTGCTGAACCAACCAGACGGAAGGCCGACGAGGTTCTCAATATCGCCTGGATGCATCGTGAACTCGACCGAAAGCAGGTCGTCCTTACTGCGGGTGCCGGAATCCACGATCAGGCAAAGAGCGTCATGCAACATACGTGGCTTTGGAACAGCCCACTCCTTGTCCATCGGCTCTTGTCGGTTCCAGCCTTTGGCGGAATAGGTCTTATAGAGCTGCGTGGCATGATCCTGCGGGATGATTTCTAGATCCACCAACCGCTTGATCTGGGCCTTCACAGAAACGCGCCAACGTTCTTTCAGGGAGAGCAACCCTGCAAGGGAGTAGTTCGGGACCTCCGGCACATAAGTCGTCTGCGGCATAAGAAACGCGCTTGCGAAACGGAATGCCTGGCGCTCGATCTCTGGAAGATCATCGCGCAATGCTTTTGCGCTGACATTCCGGTGCAGCACTGCATGACCCAGTTCATGAGCGGCGTCCATCTGACGCCGGGGAAGATTCATCTTGTCGGATGCGAGCAAGATGTGAGGACGGTCCTCAGACTTGGACCAGCTGCAAACGCCGTCGAGTTTGGACGTTCCCATTTCGATGGAGCCGACGACACAGCCGATCTTTTCAAGGACCGCTACGACATTTGTGCAAGGGCCTTCGCCCAATTGCCAGTGGGACCGCAGTTCGCCGGCGATGTCCTCGATGTCTTCGTCCCGAAGCTGACTGTAGCTGGAGCCACCCAGAACGTCTGGAATGTCGAGTTCGGGGAAATCAACATAGTGCTGCAAGACGTGGCTGATCTCATGTAGCCAGCTCACCTGAGACGTTTGATACTCGCGGTCGCGCTTCAGCGTGCTGACCAGTTTTCGATAGAACATCGGTCGCGGGCTATCGAAGACCGGACGGAGAAAAAACTCTCGCCGGACCCGCAGGGCCTTCGCCAATTCTGTCAGAGCATCAGCTTCCGGCGCCTGTTTGCCGGTTTCCCAACGGGAAACCGAACTAGGGCTGACTCCCAGCATCAAGGCCAACTCTTTCATGCTTTGAACGCGCCGGGCGGCGCGCGCCTCAACGAGACGTTCCGGCACGAAGCCGGGTGTTCCCACTCGCATTTTTCCCTCCTCTGGTGCCGGTGGCACCCTTTACGCTTTGCCATCCTGTTCGTCATCCACAGATGGAGCCTCGGGGGGAACAAAAAGCTTCATCGTGCGCTTCAGGCGGACAGCACCGCTGGCAGGCAATGCGGGAGGTGTCGAAAACGGCGAACTGGGTTCCGAAACATCCCCGTCATCCGCGAGGTACTGGTCGATCCGTTCGTAGAAAAGGTATTGCTCATAATCGGAGTCAATGAGCCCGATGGCCAACTCCTTAATCTTGCCGGCTTGTTCAGGGTCGCGAGCGAAGAGAAACAGAATGCAGATGTCCCCGATCTGAGGGGCAGTCCCATCAAAATCGAAGTGAGGAGACAGTTTGTAGTTTAGTGTCACACCGGCCTTCCGCGACTTGTTCTTGACCGGAAGCTTGCTGGGTTCCGGCATTGCCGCGAGGCCAAGGATGAAGCCTTGCCCCTCATGCTCGAAACGCATGAACGGTTGGAAAACCTTGAAGTCTGAACCGGGGATAATGCCGCCGTCGAGCAGTGCGCCGCCATGAAGTTCGCAGACCTCCTGAAACCCCTTTTCCATCATGTGGAAACGCGACATTCCCTCAAGGCGCCGTGCACGACGTGTATCCAGACCAGAGTGATCCTGAATCATTCGATGAGCTTTAAGGGCTTCTCCGCGCAGGCGGTCCTCAAGATCAATGATCAGGCCGCGATAGATCGCGACCGGGAAACGGGTTTTGACAAAATCCCCCATGACTGCTCCGATTCTGTGGGCTTGCGTTTTGCGGGAAATGTCGCTCAAAAATTGCGTTAAGTCAATTGTGAGCAGCCGGCTTTGTTCATCTTATCGTCCTGGACATCCCGAGCTAGTGACTCGCTTTGACCAAGTGCCGACCGGTCCAAGGCTGGCCGAGTGGCCTAGGACTGGATCCTCTCGAGGTTCATCCTGAAGACGAGGCCGGCGACAGGTTAATGTTTCACATGCCACTGCCGCGTGTCCCTCGGCTGTTCACCCAGTTTCCTTCGCGGCCACAGCACTTCTCCCTTTGTCTGAGTTGCATGACATGCTGGTCGCAGCTGTCGTCCCGTCCACAAAGGTTGCCGCCGATCTTTTTCCCCTGACCCTGCGGGTCATTCCTCGCGAGGCAAAAAGACCGCCGCCTGCCCCTCTCCGCTGCGCTCCGCCTTCGGTGTGGCCGGGCCTGTGCCAGCTGCATGACCGCACTGCGTGCTGCAACGCAAGCAAGGAGAAGAGCAATGACCACGAACTGCATCAAATTCACCAGTGCCGACATCGAAACCGCCAAGGGCGTCGGCTCCATCTCGACCCTGACCTTCGACCTCGACATCACGGTCGAGCCCGTCGCGAGCGCGAACCCGATGGCCCCCACGCACCGCGTCCTCGGCCGCTCCCCGCGCGGCAAGCTGGTTGAGTGCGGCGGCATCTGGAAGAAGCAGAACAAGGAGACCGGCGCTGACTACTACACGCTGACCATCCGCGACCACGGCTTCAACGCCAACCTCGGCAAGGCCGCGAACCAGGACGATCTGTCCCTGCAGGCCGTAATCCCCTGGGGTCCTAAAGACGCCGCGTAAGCCATCAGCCAGACCGCTTCGGCGGTCTGGCTCTTTCTCATTCTTAGGTTCGCCCTATGGGCGGGCCTGATGTAGGTGTCCGAAGCATGCGGTACACTTCGGACGTGGACGCCGAGGCGAGTAGTCCGACTGGATCGGTCGCAGATGCGGCTCCGATCTTTCTGTTCAGGGACGGCGTGGAACGCGCGAACCCGAGGCGAAACCGACGGTCAGCATGGAGAGCTGGGAGTCTGCTTAGCGAGTCAAGCGCACCCCCTCGCTTAGACGAGCAACCCGCGCCTGGGTCGTGTTGGCGAAGCTGCCAGGGGCGCCGAATTCATCCTGTGCCGCGAGGGTAGAAATCGCAGACCGCCGTCATTCGTCCGGAGGCAACGTCTCACGCCAGTGTCACCGCCGCGCGCCTTTCCGTCGACCTGTTGGCCTTAGAGATCGCTAGCCCGGGGTCGAGCGGTCGGCAACGCCGGGGGCAGGTTTCTGGACGCCTGGCGCCTTGAGCGCTGCGAGGCATCGCTCACAACAAACCTGCCCCCAGCGTGCTCCAATTCATTCCGCCCCGTGCCGGGTGCAGCCCGCTCTCATGCCCCCGGTCTTTTCCACGATCCGTCCAACGACGATCAACGGAAAGGATCACACCATGACACTCGAACAATCCATCGACCTCGCCGAACTGCAAGCCGACATGGCCTTCGAGGCTTACCTCGCCGCCTTCGATGAAGACGCTCATCCCGAGACCCTCGACAGCCTCGAGACCGAGGCGCTGATCGCCCGCAGCCGCTACGACGACCTGCGCTCCCAGGGACTGGGTCACTGACCTAGACACCCCTGCGGGTCTTCGGGTCCGCAGGGGTTGACGTCGTCTCTTTGAAGCTTCGTGACGCCCTCAACGGGCATGACCCGCGCCATCCCGGGCGGGCCGTTTTCGTGTTCCAGGCGCTCGATCTGTGACCGGCTCGAGCGTTCGGTTTGTCTGTCGTCGCGTGCGTTTTGAACACAAGTTTCGGAAGCTTTTTCGACCTGGTTGTCCTGCATTGATGAGGGCGGGACCGGTTCCATGTCGTGCCGCCACGCGGGGTCTTGATGGTGTCCAATGCCCGCAAAAAAACATATCACGCATAACGTAATATTGCGCAATGTGATGGATTGAAGTATAAGCGAAGGAGAGAAGGAAGACGTTGGCAGGATATGGCCAATGTTTGCACATTTTTGTCCGAGGGGTCTGACCCGTGCCGAGGCCAGCGAAAAACCTGAAGCTTGAAGAGCGCATCGAAGTCGCACGGCGCTTTGCGGCGGGCGAGAGCGCGAAGGAGCTGGCGGCAGCGTTCGGCATCTCTCCGCGCCACGAACAGGTCGGGCTACCAGATCCGGAACGGATTAGAGATTCCTATCCTTTTCAATTGTCAGGCGGCCAAAGGCAGCGGGTTATGATCTCTGTGGCGCTGTCGAACAATCCATCATTACTAATCGCGGATGAACCGACGACGGCACTCGATGTGACAACTCAGCGCCAAATTCTTGATTTGATCAAAAAGCTACAGGCCAAGCGCAACATGGGAGTGTTGTTCATCACTCATGATATCGGAGTTGTCGCGGACATTGCAGATAAGGTTGTCGTTTTGAAGCAAGGGAACATAGTCGAACAGGGAATGATGCAAGAGGTCTTATACGATCCCCAGCACGACTACACAAAGATGCTTCTTAGCGCGGTCCCGGGGCGTGGCGCCGTTAAAATGCCCCGAGGTGTGCGCAAGCCACTAATCGAAATCAAGAACCTCGGGAAGAAGTTCGTTTCCCGGCAGGGCTTTTTTGGGCAAGAACGGACAGTCGTTGCCACGGACGCCCTCAATCTCACGCTGCAGCAGGGTGATACGCTCGCGGTCGTGGGAGAGTCCGGCTCCGGAAAGTCCACTCTCGCCCGGTTGATTCTGCGCTTAATCGAGGCGGATGAGGGAACCATAACTTTCAAAGGTAATGACGTTCGGATGATGGACCGTGCCGCGCTCCGGCAGTTTCGGCGCGCTGCGCAGATTGTTTTTCAGGATCCGTTTGCATCGCTGGACCCACGCCTAAAGGTCGGCGAAAGTATTGTTCGAGGGCCAATCTCCTTTGGAGTTCCCCGCGCTAAGGCAAAATCGAGCGCAATCGAATGGCTTGAGCGTGTCGGCTTGGATTCTCATGCGTTCAATCGTTTTCCACATGAATTTTCGGGGGGCCAAAGGCAGCGTATCTGCATTGCGCGGGCGCTCGCTCTCAACCCGGAACTCTTGATTGCGGATGAAGCTGTTTCTGCCCTGGACGTGTCAATTCAAAGTGAGGTTCTTAAGTTGCTTTCGGATCTTAAAACAAAGTTTGGTCTTTCCATGCTATTCATCACTCACGACCTTCGCGTCGCTCGGGAAATCGCGGACCAAATCATCGTCATGCAAAGAGGTTGCATTGTCGAATCGAACAGTGCCGCAGAACTCTTTGAAAACCCGCAAGATCCCTACACGCGTCAACTTCTGGCAGCGGTCCCCGGCCGTGATTTTTTTAGCAGTAGAAACCTCTCATCAGACGACATGCGCGCCGTAGGTGGGAACTCCTAACCTTCTTAATAACTCTGGAATTTGGAAACTAAATGCAAGAACTATGGCAGAAAACCGCATTTGAGCTCGCTTCGGACATACGCTCAGGTCGTGTTAGCAGCGTCGAAGTGACGAATGATATTCTTGAGCGCATGACTGCAGTTAACACCACGATAAATGCGGTGGTGGATACGATGCAGGAAGAAGCTTTGGCTTCTGCGAGGGAGGCTGATAACGAACTGCGAAAGTCAGGCCCTCGCGGTCCCCTTCATGGCATTCCCGTTACGGTAAAGATAAACGTTGATTATTCTGGTAGGGCGACAACAAACGGCGTCGTTGCTTACAAGGATCTCCTCGCAAATGATGACGGGTCAGTGGTGCGCAACCTCAAGAACTCTGGCGCGGTAATATTTGGTCGCACGAATACTCCTTGTTTCTCAATGCGGCTTTTTACTAGTAATGATCTACACGGGGCCACATTGAACCCCCATGACGCTACAATTACCCCAGGCGGTTCTTCTGGTGGGGCGGCCTCTGCAACATCGGCGGGTATTGGCGCAATCGCTCATGGGAATGATATTGGCGGTTCCGTGCGATACCCAGCCTACGCATGCGGAGTTTACGGCTTCCGACCTACGTCCGGTGTGGTGCCAAACCACAATTCCAGTCAATTTGCAGAACGTATGATTGTGTCGCAAATGTCGTCTGTTCAAGGTCCTCTTGCGAGGTCTGTGGAAGATCTACGTCTGGCCATGGTGGCAATGTCTGCTCCGGATCCCAGGGATATTTGGCAGGTTCCGACTCATGGGATGTTTGACCCGCTTGAGATCGAGCCATGCAGAGTTGCTATGTTGTCGGATACCAATGACAGTGATGTAGATCCCGAAGTGTCCAGCGCCATTAGGCTTGCCGGGGATATGTTGCGTGATGCGGGTTATTCTGTGGTAGAAGCCGAGATTCCGTCGATGCTGGATGCTTCTCGCTTTTGGAAGACAGCTTTGGTCAACGAAATGTTGAGCGGATCGATGCCGAAAATACTTGAGCTCGGGGATGGAAAAATCAAACGGTCCGTTGAGCGGTTCACGGACGGATTGAATGTGCTGGAATCGCGCGATGATTTTCTCCAAACCTTTGCATTAAGATCCAAAATGCTACGCGAGTGGCAAATTTTCCTTAGCGAATTTCCCCTGATTCTAACGGCTTCATCATGGGTTAAACCTATAATTGACGATTATGATGTTTCTGCCGACTTGGATATGGATTGGTTTGGAAGGGTTACTGCTCCGATGCACGCTACTCCTATCCTAGGCTTGCCAGGTCTGGCAGTTCCTGTCGGTACAGTTATTGGAAAGCCTATGGGTATTCAGATGATTGCAAATAGATTTGAAGACCGACGCCTACTTTCTGCCGGGAAAGCATTGGAGAAGGCACTTGGTCCGTTGCTGCCTATCGACCCGCAGCCTGGCGCAGAAAGGTCATCTGAATGACTTGTACGAGGTCTAGATTTGCCAATTGGACTGATGGGATTGGCTGTATACCAGCTACGACGGCTGTATTGAGGGAAAGAATAGCTTAACTATTCTCTTTCCTTGCTGCTCAACAGAGGTCTTTAGTGTAACGTCACGAATTTGCCAGTCGCAGCAATGTACGCTTTAGCACGCGGCGCTCAGTCTCATCGAAGGTCGCGAGTAGTCTTGCGTCATGGTCGCGGGCTTGCTTGCAGAGATCCGAAAAGGCCGCGCGGCCCGCCGGGGTGAGTGATAGAAGTTCGTGTCGCCGGTCGGCCTCCACCATTTGGCGTGTCAGGAACCGCTTCGCCTCCAGCGCGGACACGGCGCGCGAAATCTTGGTCTTGTGCATCCGCGACCGCTGACAGATCTCATTCGCGGTCATTTCGCCGTAGCGGCCCAGATGGAAGACGACCCGCCACTCGGTACGCAGCATACCGTAACGGCTCTTGTAGACCTTCTGAAACGCCAGCCCGCACTCCTCGGCCGCCTGGTTGAGGAGGTAGGGCAGGAAGTCGCGGATGTCGAAATCGTCGTCTGTCATGCGGTGGATGTGGCGCTTGTTAGTTACAAAATCAACTATTATTCCGGCGACCAGGCAAAATCAGGAGGCCAGAATGAACCGAATCGCCACGCCGACGACGGGGATGGACACACGGGATCGGCTGGGCACCGTGCCGGGCTACATGCCGGGCTTCGGCAACGACTTCGAGACCGAGGCGCTGCCGGGCGCGCTGCCGCAGGGCCAGAACTCGCCGCAGAAGTGCAATTACGGGCTCTATGCCGAGCAGCTCTCGGGCACCGCCTTCACCGCCCCGCGCGGCCAGAACGAGCGGACCTGGTGCTACCGGATCCGGCCTTCGGTCCGTCATACCGGACGGTTCGAGAAGATCGAGCTGCCCTATTGGAAATCCGCGCCGCTGATCCTCGAGGACGTGATCTCGCTGGGCCAGTACCGCTGGGACCCCGTCCCGCTGCCCGGCGCGGGCGAGAGCCTGACCTGGCTCACCGGGATGCGCACCGTGACCACGGCGGGCGACGTCCACACCCAGGTTGGCATGGCAAGCCATGTCTATGTGGTGAACGCCTCAATGGAGGATGCCTATTTCTACTCGGCCGATAGCGAGATGCTGGTGGTTCCGCAGCAGGGCCGGCTGCGGTTCTGCACTGAACTGGGCGTGATCGACCTCGAGCCCAAGGAGATCGCCATCCTGCCGCGCGGCCTCGTCTACCGGGTCGAGGTGCTGGAAGGCCCCGCGCGCGGCTTCGTCTGCGAGAACTACGGCCAGAAGTTCGACCTGCCGAACCGGGGGCCGATTGGGGCCAATTGCCTCGCCAACCCGCGCGACTTCAAATGTCCGGTGGCGGCGTACGAGGACCGCGAGGTGCCCTCGACCGTGACCGTCAAGTGGTGCGGCCAGTTCCACGAGACGCGGATCGGGCATTCGCCGCTGGATGTGGTGGCCTGGCACGGCAACTACGCGCCCTACAAGTACGACCTCAGGACCTATTCTCCGGTCGGCGCGGTGCTATTCGACCATCCGGACCCGTCGATCTTTACCGTGCTGACGGCGCCTTCGGGGCAGGAGGGGACGGCGAACATCGACTTTGTCCTGTTCCGGGAACGCTGGATGGTGGCCGAGCACACCTTCCGCCCGCCCTGGTATCACAAGAACATCATGTCCGAGATGATGGGCAACATCTACGGCCAGTACGACGCCAAGCCGCAGGGCTTCGTGCCGGGGGGGATCAGCCTGCACAACATGATGCTGCCGCACGGGCCGGACCGGACCGCCTTCGAGGGCGCCTCGAACGCGGAGTTGAAGGCCGACAAGCTGGACAAGACCATGTCCTTCATGTTCGAGACCCGTTTCCCGCAGCAGCTCACCGCCTTCGCCGCGGGCGAGATGCCGCTGCAGGACGATTACATCGAGTGCTGGGCCGACATCGAGAAGAAGTTCGACGGCACGCCTGGCGAGAAATAGGAACACTCGCGGGACGGCGGGCGCCGCCGTTCCGCGCGTTCCGGAGCATGACGAAACCTCTGCCTTCGAGGCAGAGCACGCGGAACACCCGCGAGGGAGAATGACCTTGACCAATACGACCAGCTGGGTGGCCTCGGCCACCGGCGACACCGACTTCCCCGTCCAGAACCTGCCCTATGGCGTCTTCGACGATGGCAAGGGCGCCCGCATGGGCGCGGCCATCGGCGAGATGATTGTCGATGTGGGCGCAGTGGACCACGGTCTCGACCCCGCGCTCTTCGCCGCGCCCTCGTGGAACGCGGTGATGGCGGCGGGCCCGGCCGTCTGGTCCGCGCTCCGCGACCGCCTGACCGAACTTCTCACCGACGAGGCACACCGCCCGGCGGTCGAGCCGCATCTGGTCCCGCAGGCCGGGGCGCGGATGCTGATGCCCTTCGACGTGGCTGAATACACCGATTTCTACGCCGGCAAGCACCACGCCACCAATGTCGGCACGATGTTCCGGGGCGCAGAGAACGCGCTGCCGCCGAACTGGCTGTCGATCCCGATCGGCTACAACGGCCGCGCCTCCTCGGTCGTGGTCTCGGGGACCGAGATCCGCCGCCCCTGCGGGCAACTCAAGGGGCCGGAGGATGACCTGCCGTGTTTTGCGCCCTCGGCCCGGTTCGATATCGAGCTCGAGATGGGCGCCATCGTCGGCCAGCCCTCGCGGGGCATGGTCTCGGTCGCCGAGGCCGACGCGATGATCTTCGGCTACGTCCTGCTGAACGACTGGTCCGCGCGGGACATCCAGGCCTGGGAATACCAGCCGCTCGGTCCCTTCCAGGCCAAGGCGACCGCGACCACGATCAGCCCGTGGATCGTGACGAAGGCCGCGCTGGAGCCCTTCCGCTGTGCCACCCCGGAGCGGGAGCGGCCGCTCCTGCCCTATCTGCAGGAACCGGGCCCGATGCTCTACGATATCGGGCTTGAGGTGGCTCTGACGCCCGAGGGCGGCGATGAGACGGTGATCGCGCGGACCAACTACAGCGAGCTCTACTATTCTGCCGCGCAGCAGCTCTGCCATCACACTACCTCGGGCTGCCCGATGCGGGTCGGCGATCTGCTGGGCTCGGGCACCATCTCGGGCGAGGCGAAGGACAGCCGGGGCAGCCTGCTGGAGCTGAGCTGGGGCGGCAAGGAACCGCTCGTCCTGCCCTCGGGCGAGACCCGCAGCTTCATCGAGGACGGCGACACGCTGACCCTGCGCGGGGTTGCGCGGGGCGATGGCTACCGCATCGGCTTCGGCGCCTGCTCAGGCACCCTGCTTCCGGCGGTGGAGCCCGGCACGTGACGCGGCTTTACGACTATTGGCGCAGCTCCGCCTCCTACCGGGTGCGGATCGCGCTGAACCTGGCGGGCATCGCCTACAAGGCGGTGCCGGTCAACCTGGTGAAGGGCGAACACCGGGTGCGGCCGCACCTGGATCGCAACCCGCAGGGGCTGGTGCCGGTGCTCGAGATCGACGGGCTGCGGCTGAGCCAGTCGCTGGCCATCGTCGAATATCTGGACGAAACCCGCGGACTGGGTCTGGTGCCGGGCGATGCGGCCGACCGGACGCGGATCCGCGCGGTCGCCCATGCGATCGCGATGGACATCCACCCGGTCTGCAACCTCGGCGTCGTCTCTCATGTCGCCGGGCTTGCGCCGTTCGACACGGCGCGCGAGGACTGGATGCGGCGCTTCATCGGTCCGGGCCTCGAGGCCGTGGAAGAGATGCTTCGCGGGTTCGATCAGGCCCCCTTCGCCTGTGGCGCGGACCCGACGCTGGCCGATATCTGCCTGATGCCGCAGCTCTACAACGCGCGCCGTTGGGGCGTGCCGCTCGACGACATGCCGCGGATCCGGGGGGTGGAGGCCGCCTGCGCCGCGCACCCGGCCTTTCGCGCGGCCTATCCCGAGAACCCCGAGGGTTGAGCACCCCGGCGCGAACCGTTCATCCGATGCCGACCCCGCCGCCGCAGAGTGCGAACAGGCTCCCGCGGGACGAGATGCCGAGCTTTGCATAGGCCCGGGCGCGGTAGGTGACGACGCTGGAGGGCGCGACGTCGAGGTCGGCGGCGATCTGCTCGGCCTTGCGCCCGGACAGGATGCCGAGGCAGACCGCCCGCTCGCGCTCCGACAGCACGGCGAGGGGGGCGGGCAGGGAATACTCGGGCCGCGCCTCGAAATGCAGAAGCGCAAGCCGGCCGAGGAGCGGCAGCAACGCGGCCTCCGCAGGGTCCGCGCCCTCGGCCCAGTAGAGATTGACGATCAGCCGCAACCGCTGGCCGACGGCGAGGATCGCCGTCTTGCTGGCAAGCTTCGGCTCGGTAAAGAAGCGCCAGCGGTATTCCCCAGTCATCTCGGGCGCGTAGGCGTCGTCGGTGACGAGCCGCAGCGTGCCCGGCGCGGCGGCACACACGGCGGGATAGAGCGGATCGTCGAGATACCAGCCTTCGAGGTAGTTCTGGGCGAGGCGCGCGCCGGTCCGCGCCTCGCGGAAGTTCCGCGACAGCAGGCAGTCGGCCCGGTCCTCCGCGTAGCTGAAGATCATGACCTGCGCCGCGCCGGTCGCCTCGACCAGCCCGGTGAAGGGCGCGGCCCAGTCGTCCCGTCCGCCCTGGGCGAGGCAGGAGTCGAGCAGGCCCAGCAGCGCACCCGTCGGCATCGTGTCGGTCTTGTCCCTCATCAAGGGGTCTGTTCCGGTAGGGGGCAGGATTGTAGCATAAGGAAAACTGGAAACGGCGTGCCAGTTGAACCTGTTGGATTTTTTGCCTTCTAAGCTCCTGATTTTGTTGACGTGAAAAGTGTCCCAAACAAACATTTCATCAAATGGGACGATGTGACGAAAGAGCCTCTGTGTTGTTATTCATGCATGTAAACGCCTCTCGCAAGCCGCCAGCGCCTCAGAAATGAGCGTTCTGGTCTTGGGCGCAAGCACCGGTGGATGCGCCTTGCATGTCACCGAGTGCGCGAAAGCTTGTGATACGATCCTGCCCCCTACCGGATTCTACCCCAAAAACGATGTGTCGCCCCTTGAAGCTATAGTAACTGTAGCTTCTATATCTCATGATAAGAACAGGAAAAGAACACATGGTTGTTACACTGAAGGAGCCAGGAAACGAGATGGAGAAGCCCAGAAGCGCCAAAGCCGGTATGATGTGCCCGGTCTGCGATGTTCCACTCAGCATGTCGGACCGACAGGGCGTGGAAATCGACTTTTGCCCGCAATGCCGGGGCGTCTGGCTGGACCGGGGCGAGCTTGACAAGATCATCGAACGCAGTGCCGCCGAAATGGCCCCGCCGCCACGGCGCGAGCCCGAACCCCGGGGTTACGACGACCGGGGCGGATACAGCAAACACGGTAGCCATGGCAAACACGGGTATCGCGGCCGGAAATCGTTCCTGCGCGAATTGTTCGACTAGGTGGACAAATCATGGGACATCATCGGTTCAAACCATCCAGACACGAGCGATATCGCGAGCCGGATGCGTATCATGACGAAGAAGACGGTTACGGGTATCGCGACCGCAGAAGCCTGCCTGCGCTGAATATTCCGGGCTCGGTCATCGTGGCCGGGCTGGTCTTGTGGTCCGCGCTTGCGCTTGGCGTGTGGTGGCTGGTCGATCCGGTGCTGGCGTGGATTTCCGGCGCTGCCGGTCCGCTGGCCGATACCGGCACCGGGTTTGCAAACTGGTTCGGCCTGGGCGCCGAGGCCAACGCCTTGCGCGATGCGGCCAATATCGAGGGGCTGGTCGGCTGGGCGATGGGGCCGGTTCACTTCCTCGCCAAGGCGGCCCTTCTATTGGTGTGGGTCGTCGGGCTGATAGGGCTGACTGTCCTGCCTGCGGTGCTGCGCCGCCGCCGGGCGGCATGGAACTGACGGGCGGCGCGTTCATGGTGACAACAGTGCCTGAACGCCGCCCCGAACCACGGTACACATGACATCCGAACCGCCGATCATGACCGGTCCGATCCTGTTTCTCGATGATATCGGGGCGTCCGGGGCGCAACTGTCTGCCCTTTTCATCGCGGCCGGGCGGGCGCGCCCGGAGCCGGTCAGAACGGTCGATGGCGTCCATGCCGCGGAACGCCTTGCCGACTACGATCATGCCACCGTATGGCGCGCAAGGTTCCACCTGCCAGCCGACAGGCCGTCCAGTTACCAATGGAGCGGTGAAAGCTACGACGTTGCAGGCGATTTGCGAGGCGATATGCGGATTGCCTATGTGTCCTGCAACGGCGAGGAGATCGGCGATCTTGAGCGCGAAGGCTCCGAGCGCAACGCGATGTGGGCGCGCCTGCGGGAAGATCACCGGAGCGCGCCCTTCTCCCTGCTGCTGCATGGCGGCGATCAGGTCTATGCCGATCAGGTGACCGAGGGGCATCCGCTGAGCGAGAACTGGCCCGAGCATATCCCGAAGGACCCTTCCCGCGCCGATCTGGCCGATCTGCGCCATCACCTGCGCGAACGCTTTCTGGAACGCTATACTGGCCTTTACCGCGCGCCGGAATTTGCCTGGATCGCCGCGCGCGTGCCCTCGCTGATGCAGTGGGACGATCACGACATCTGCGATGGCTGGGGGTCGCTGCCGCGCTCGAAAACCTATTCCCCGGTCGGCCAAACCCTGTTCGAGGTCGCGCGCGAGAGTTTCCTGACCTTTCAGCACGCCTCGGCGGACGGCGATCTGCCGCGGCGCTTTCATGACCCGTCCGGCCTGCATCTGGGCTGGAGCGTCCGCACCGCTGGTCTGCGCATTCTGGCACCCGACATGCGATCGGAGCGCACGCGCCGTGCGATCATGGGAGAGGGCGGCTGGGCGATGATGCGCGCCGAAGCCGCGGCACCGGTTCAGGGCCACACGTTCCTGATGTCCAGCGTCCCGTTGCTGGGTCCGCGCCTATCGCTGCTCGAGGCGCTGATGGTTGCCGTCCCGAAGATGCAGAAATACGAGGACGATCTGCGCGATCAGTGGCAAAGCCGTGCCCATCGCGCAGAATGGTGCGACATGCTGCGGCTGGTTCGCGACATCGCGCTTGCCGACGGCCATGACGTTACCGTGCTCTCGGGGGAAATCCATCTGGCGACGCGCGCCACGATGAAGCTTCGCACCGACCGCTGGCTGCACCAGTTGGTCGCATCCGGTATCGCGCATCGCGCCCCGCCCAAGGCCTGGGCGCGATTCCTGGGTGCCCTTGCACAACTCGGTGAATCGCCGCTCAGGGGGAATCCGATCCGAATCCGGCGCATCCCCGGACAGGCTTCGCGCTATATCGCGGAGCGCAACTATCTGCTGCTGGAAAGGCATTCGGACAGCTGGCGCGCCCGTTGGGTTCTGGAACAGAGCGGGACAACGCCGCCCCTCACGCTGTGATGATGTCGCCACATGTGGATGTGCCGCCCCGCAAGCGGCTGACCTGTGCTGTCAGGCTGCCGCCCTGGTGTCCGGGGCGGGTGCCGCCTCCACAGCCGCGGTCGGCGGCGCAAAGCGGAATGCGAGCAATCGCAGTGCGTTGAAGACAACGACAACCGTCGATCCCTCGTGGACGGCCACCGCGGGACCAATTCCCAGACCAAGGATCGTGGCAGGGACCAGAAAGGCGACAACCCCCAGGCTGAACCACAGGTTTTGCCGGATGATCGAACTTGTCGATCGGCTGAGCGCCACGGCAAAGGGCAGATGGTTCAGATTGTCCGCCATCAGCGCCACATCGGCGGTTTCCAGCGCGACATCCGAACCCGCCGCGCCCATGGCGATGCCGACCGTCGCGTTCGCCATCGCTGGCGCGTCATTGACGCCGTCGCCGACCATGGCGACCTTGGCCTCGGCGCGCAGGCTCTTGATCGTTTCCACCTTGTCATCCGGCATCAGATCGCCGCGCGCCTCGTCAAGGCCGATGGCCCGCGCCACAGCGTCGGCGACTTTCTGATTGTCGCCCGAAATCATGATCATCCGGCGGATGCCGATCTCGTGCAGCGCCTTGATGACCGCCGGGGCCGCTTCGCGCGGTGTATCCATCAGGCCGATCACCCCGAGATACCTGTCCCCCTGGCGCACGACCATCGTGGTGCGCCCGCCTGCTTCCAGCGCCTCGACCTTTGCGCGCAACGTGTCGGGCATGGGCGGGCCGTCGACTTCGGCAAACAGATCGTCCTTGCCGATATAGGTCGTCTCGCCATCGACCTGGGCCACGACACCGCGCCCGGTGATGCTGCGCAGATCGGACGCCTCGGCGGCGGGTATGTCGCCAAGCCGTTCGCGCCCGTCCCTGACAACGGCGGCGGCGAGAGGATGGTCACTCAGCGCCTCGACCCCGATTGCCACCCGCAGAAGGTCTTTTTCCTCGGCACCCTCGGCCGTCACCACATCGACCAGCTTTGGCTTACCTTCGGTCAAGGTGCCGGTCTTGTCGAAAGCAATGGCTGTCAGCCGCCCCAGATTTTCAAGCGGCGCACCGCCCTTGACCAGGACGCCGCCGCGTGCGGCGCGTGCCACCCCGCTGAGAACCGCGCTTGGCGTCGCGATGGCGAGCGCACAGGGGCTTGCCGCCACCAGAACCGCCATGGCGCGATAAAATGTGTCGCTGAAGGGCTCGTCGATGACGAAGCCCGCGAACAACAGCGCGATGGCAAGTACCAGCACCGCCGGAACAAAGATGCGCTCGAATCGGTCGGTCAGGCGCTGTGTGGGCGATTGGTTGGTTTCGGCCTCGTTCACCATCTTGACGACACGGGCGAGGGTCGAATCCGCCGATGTGCGCGTGACCTGGATTTCCAATGCGCCGCCACCGTTGATCGTACCGGCAAAAACACGGTTTCCGGCATCCACCAGGTCGGGCTTTTCGGCGGCCACGTTCGCGTCCCCGACGGGCGATTTGTCCACCGGCACGCTCTCGCCGGTAATCGGTGCCTGATTGACGCTGCTTTCACCCTTGATGACAAAGCCGTCTGCGGCCAGTCGCTCGTTCGGTTTCACCAGCACAATGTCACCGACCCGCAAGGCATCGACGGCGATCTCCTCGACCTTGCCGTCCCGGCGTACGGTGGCCGTTTTGGGTGCCAGGGCACCAAGCGCTTCAATGGCCCGCTTGGCGCGACCCATGGCATAGCCTTCCAGCGCATGACCAAGGCTGAAAAGGAACAGCAGCAACGCGCCCTCGGCCCATTCGCCAAGTGCCGCCGCGCCCGCCGCCGCCACAAGCATCAGGAAATCAATCTCGAACCGGCCATTGCGGACACTGTCGATGGCCTCGCGCAGAGCATAGTAGCCGCCGAAGAAATAGGCGGGGACAAGGACGAACAGGGGCGCCCATGACGGCATCGCCACAAACTTCGGCAAAAGCCAGCCAATAAGCAGAAGCACACCGCACAGCCCCACAAAGATCAGTTCGGTCTGCGCCCCGAAAATACCACCGTGGGCGTGATCGTGGTCATCCGCCTTGTCGGCACTTGCGGGACCGGGTTTCTCCCGCTCCGGCGATACCTTCATCTCCTCAAGGGATTTGCGGATGGTGTCCTCATCGGTTTGCGCCCGGTCGAACTCGATCCGCAGGGGACCGCCCGCGTTGGCGTGGGCCTCGACAACCCCCGACAGACGGCGCACGTTCTCGCTGACGGTCCTCGCCCGGCGCTGATCCGCGATCCCGTCAACCTGCCAAACCATATGCCCGAACTTTGCGGCAATTTCCGCCCCGAAGGTCCCGGCGAGTTGGCGGATGCGCTCAAGCGGAAGGACGGCGGGGTCGTAATGAATACACAACTCCGCACCTGCGCCGTCCTCTTCGTCGCGAATGTGCACGCGCTCGACGCCGTCGCGAGGCTCAAGGCTCTCGATCAGCCGTCGAACACAGGCGTCACGCGCGTCCGGCACATCGGGAAGCAACAGCGGGAGATCGAGACGAAGGGTATCGGCCATGGTGAACATCCTGTCAGTTTGCTGTCGGCTCAAACCTGCTCGCGGCAAGCGCCGCAGTCGAGTTCACCACCAACGTTGGCCGTTTCTGGAGCACATTCCGGCCATGTAAAGGTCGTTTGTCGGGTGACCTCTAAACCATTTTTCGCCTTTTTTCCAATACCATGGAAATTATCTCGATGATAAGCAGCTTCGGGAATCCGCAAGCAGGATTTTCCGGGGCAACCCTGGCCCCAAGCAATTCGGGCCAGTCTGTCACCAGCCTTATCCTCGCGCATCGGCCAATGTATCAGCTCGCGCGGCTTGTCGGTGATTTCGACCAGCGTGCCGAAGACGTCGAAACACACCGCCTCGATCCCGTCGAAGATTGGTGGCAAGTCAGTGACTGAGGCCACGGTCACGATCCACCTCCCTGTCGATTTCTTTCTCGCTTTCGACTTCCCGGTCTTTCTCCGGTTCTTCGATCTCCAGCCGCTCGCGCGGCTTGTTCAACACATCGTCCAGACGCTCGCGGATCGACGGCTTCTCGCCGTCTTCTACGCTCGCGTCCTGCTCGGCCCCCTGATCCTTGTCCAGCGCCTCGCGCAACCGCTCCTGCACAGAACGCTTCGGTTCTTCGTCACTCTGCCCACCGCGTTCCGGCACGGCCCGGTCTGGACCGTCCCGCCCGGTGATCTGCGCCAGCCGCTCCCGGATATCGTCAGACGCACGTGGCCCGCGCTCTTTCGATGTCGCCGCCCTGAGTGCGGCAAGACCGGCGGAGACACGCCCCTGCCCTTCCTCGCGGGCCGTGCCATAGGTCTCCCGCGCCAGCTCCAGTCGTTCGCGCATGTCGCGGAACGCGGCGCGCGCCTGACGGGCGGCATGGACGACAGCGCCGCGTTCCGTGACCGGCACGTATTCCCGACCTTGGCGTTCGGCCATGGCCTTGGCTCGTCGCTCCATGGAATTGGCCGCCGGTCCCAGCTTCAGCTCGGGGTCGCGGTCCAGCTCCTCGGCGGACAGCGTGTCGCCGCGCTCTTCCGCCGCCTCGCGCTGCGATTCAAGCGACCGATGATCGACCCGCTCGACCTCGCCGACACGCTCCAGCGCCCGGTTCTGCAATTCGGCCCAGACGCCGCGCATCTGCTCGATTTCGACGCCGCCGGTCTTCGCGGAATCGAGCACCCGCGTCTTGGCTGTGAAGCCCTCGGCCTCCAGCTTACGAGTGCTGGTCAGGACGTGGGCGTGATGGTTTCGCTGATCGCCTTCCCGGTGCGGCGCATGGATCGCCACATCGACAGCCACGCCGTATCGGCTGACCAGCTCCTCGGCGAACTGCCGGGTGATCTGCGACCGGTCCTCGGCGCTGATTTCGGAGGGAAGGGCCAGCTCCCACTCGCGGGCGGTGACAGAGTTGCGGCGGGTCTCGCTGGCCTCGGCCTCGTTCCAAAGTTTGGACCGGTCCTGCGCCCAGGCCGGGGCAGTCTCGGGGGCGACAATGAACGTCTCCTCGATGCCCTGCTTGCGGGTGTAGTCGTGGATGCGGCCCTCGCGCTGGCACTCGATGCGCTCACCGACCCGGTAGGCGGCTGCGGCCACGACAGAGCGTCCGGCGCTGCGTTTGATCGTCTTCACGGAGAGGTGGTAGCTGGCCATGCGCCCTCCCCTCGCCCGTGATGTGAACGATCATCGCGCGCGCCGCTGCTGACCCCAGCCCATGCCCCGACATGGGCCACCGGGTCAGCCGTCTTTTCCCCGAAGGCCCGCGCCCCACAACGCTGGGGCCGGAGGGGAAAAGACGGTCCGAACGAAGCGGCCCGAAGGGTCTCTGAGGCGCGGGCTTGCCAGTGACCTAACCTATAATCCCCAGCCTCGTGGGGGGCGGGATCATAGGTTAGGTCATGGGCGGTTTGCCACCGGCAAACCCGGCGTGGATCGGCACCGACAGGTCCGATGATCCGCGCAGCCCGCAAGCGTGACTCCCTCGGTGATCCAGCCCCGGCCACGGGGCACAGGATGCCGTCAGGGTGTCGTGATGCGGGACGCCATCCAACCGCGCAGGTTGGTCCTAGAGGGTTTGGGAGAGGCGATGTCGTCTCCCATTTCGATGCGCCTCGCATCGAAGGGGTTTGCCATCGGCTGGAGGTTTGCCCCGGAGAGATCGCACGCAAATCTCGGAACCGCAGGTGAAGAGTTTGCATAAGTGCGCCCTTGTCCTTTACAGGCCTACGGGTAAGCGCTATCGCTCAATCTGACAAGACCAACCTGT
>VMHT01170704.1_pt1 | contig 29547 bp, 22 predicted proteins | sample 4693611 | NCBI WGS metagenome assembly VMHT01 (sample SAMN12280063, study PRJNA550983) | marine metagenome | isolation source: seawater sampled from same location over 5 years 0.02-0.2 micron viral filtrate | place: USA: collected off the coast of southern California halfway between the port... ... | reverse complement strand
CTGTTGATTTAGGTATAAAAAGATACAACAACAAAGGAACGACATCAAAAATTATAAGTTAAATGAATATATATAGTAATACTAATAGTCCTTTTCCAAGCCAGGTAGTGAGCGATGCAGAGAAAGCTAGTTTAGAGTATGGAACGCAAGTTGCTCAAGCTATTGAACAAGAGTGGTTTTCACAAGGTAGGACTAGTGGTAATAGATACTTAACTAACTGGAATAATTTTCATCAGTTAAGATTATATGCTAGAGGTGAGCAGTCAATACAAAAGTATAAAGATGAATTAGCTATAAATGGTGATTTATCTTATTTAAACTTAGACTGGAAACCTGTACCTATATTATCTAAATTTGTTGACATAGTTGTAAATGGTATATCTTCTAAAACTTATGATATAAAAGCTTATGCTCAAGATCCTAGTTCTATAAAGAAAAGAACTGAGTACGCTTCAAAAATTTATGAAGACATGTTATCTCAAGAATATTTAGATAACTTAAAACAAACTTTAGGTATTGATTTATATCAAACACCTAGCACAACAGTTGTACCAGAAACACCAGAAGAACTAGAGTTACACATGCAACTATCATACAAGCAAAGTGTAGAAATAGCAGAAGAAGAAGCTATATCATCTGTACTTGCTCAAAATAAATATGATTTAGTTAAGCGTAGATTAAATATGGATTTAACAGTTTGCGGTATTGCAGCTGCTAAAACTAATTTTAATACAGCTGAAGGTATTACTGTAGATTACGTAGATCCAGCTTATATGGTTTATTCTTATACAGAGGATCCAAACTTTGAAGATATATATTACGTTGGTGAATTAAAAGCCATTACAATACCAGAACTTAAAAAAGAGTTTCCAGGTATAACTGAAGAAGAATTAAAAAGAATACAGGCAATGCCTGGTAATAGATCTTATATTACAGGTTGGGGTGATTATGATGCTAATACAGTACAGGTTTTATATTTTGATTATAAAACATATCACAACCAAGTATTTAAAATAAAGCAAACAGATCAAGGATTAATGAAAGCTATTGAAAAGCCAGACACATTTAATCCACCAGAAAACGATAACTTTGAAAGAGTGTCAAGATCTATAGAGGTTTTATATAGTGGTGCTAAAGTATTAGGAACTAATACAATGTTAAAATGGGAGCTAGCTGAAAACATGTCTAGACCGTTAGCTGATACCACTAAAGTAAAAATGAATTATGCTATTTGCGCACCTAGAATTTACAAAGGTAGAATAGAATCTATTGTTAGTAAATGTGTAGGTTTTGCAGATATGATTCAATTAACGCATTTAAAACTACAGCAAGTAATATCACGTGTAGTTCCAGATGGTGTGTATTTAGATATGGACGGACTTGCTGAGGTTGATCTTGGTAACGGTACAAATTATAATCCAGCAGAAGCGTTAAATATGTATTTCCAAACTGGTAGTATTGTTGGTAGATCTCTTACACAAGAAGGTGATATGAATCCTGGTAAAGTACCAATACAAGAATTACAATCAGGTAGTGGTCAAGCTAAGATACAAGCATTAATAAGTACATATCAGTACTATTTACAAATGATACGTGATGTGACAGGGTTAAATGAAGCTAGAGATGGTAGTTTACCTGATCGTAACACGCTTGTAGGATTACAGAAGTTAGCCGCTAACGCATCTAATGTGGCTACAAGACATATTGTACAATCTAGTTTATTTTTAACTCTTAAACTAGCAGAAAATATTAGCTTAAAAGTAGCTGATGCATTGGAGTTTCCGCTTACAAAAGCTGCTTTACAAAACTCTATATCAACTTTTAATATTAAAACATTACAAGAAATTGTTAATTTAAACTTACATGATTTTGGTATATTCTTAGAATTAGAACCAGATGAAGAAGAAAAACAACAATTAGAAGCAAATATACAAATAGCTTTACAAGCTAAAAATATTGATGTTGAAGATGCTATTGATTTAAGACAAATTAAAAATCTTAAGTTAGCTAATCAAATGTTAAAAGTAAAACGTAAGCAAAAAGCTAAACAAGATCAAGCTAACCAACAAGCTAATATACAAGCTCAAGCAGCAGCGCAAGCAGAAACTGCAGAGAAAACAGCTATGGCAGAAGTACAAAAACAACAGGCTATATCTGGTGCTAATGTAGAATATGAAAAAGCTAAGAGTGAATTTGAAAAAGATCGTATGCAATTGCAAGCTCAGCTAGATCAACAAAAAATGATGCAACAACATCAAAATGATATGGAGCTTAAAAAACTAGAAGAGCAAGGTATCAATAAAAGAGAACAACAAAGAGAAAATCGTAAAGACGATAGAATAAAAATAGAAGGAACACAACAAAGTGAAATGATTCAACAAAGAAAAACAGATGGTCTTCCTATAAATTTTAAAGAAAAAGATATGACAGGCTTACTGCCTTCTATCTAATTTTATTAATTATTTAATTATATTATATTATGTCAGAAGTAAAAACAAATGAACCTGTTAAACAGGAAGGTGACTTTAAAATAAAGTCAAAACCAAAAAAACCAAAACAATTAGGTAACAAAGAACAAGAAATAACAAAGGTTAATTTAAAAGAACCGTTAGTAGATGTAGAGCCTAATATAACAAAGGTTGAAATTAAAAAAGAAGAAGTAAAACAAGAAGACGATGCCATTCAAATCGGAGAAACAAAGGAGGTACCTGTGGGCGAACCATCCGGAGATAGCGCAGAGGTGGGAGAACCTGTACAAGAGTCCAACGAGACTACTGAAGGGTTTTCTCCGATCCAAGAAGTAACTGAAGCAGAAGTTAAAGAAGTTGAAGCAGAAGTTAAAGAAGCTATTAGAGATGAAAAAGTACTTGGTAAGCAATTACCTGAAAATGTAGAAAAACTAGTTTCATTTATGGAAGAAACTGGAGGTACTGTAGAAGATTATGTTAGGTTAAACGCTGACTACTCTAATGTAGATGAGAAAGCATTGTTGAAAGAATATTACAGAAAAAATAAACCTCATTTAGATTCTGAAGATGTAAATCTTATTTTAGAAGATTTTGCATGGGATTCAGAAGTTGATGAGGAAAGAGATATACGCAAAAAGAAAATTGCGTTTAAAGAAGAAGTTGCGAAAGCCAAAGACTATTTAGAGGACTTGAAACAAAAGTATTACGACGAGATCAAGATGAGACCGGGTGTTAATCAAGAACAACAAAAAGCAGTTGACTTTTTCAACCGTTACAACAAGCAGCAAGAACAAGCTGAGCAATTACACGAAGATTTTAAACTTAAAACTAAAAAATTATTTAGCGAAGATTTCAAAGGTTTTGATTTTCAAGTTGGAGAAAAGAGGTATAAGTATAATATACAAAATCGTGATAAAGTTGCAGAGAACCAGTCAAATATTAACAATCTCATAGGGAAGTTCCTTGATGGCGATGGTAATGTGGTAGACCCAGCTGGTTATCATAAAGCAATGTATGCCGCTGAAAATGTAGATAAGATCGCTAATCATTTTTATGAACAAGGTAAAGCCGATGCCGTAAAGGATGTAGTAAACAAATCTAAAAATCTTTCTAATGTGAAAGCAAGAGAAGGTAATACAGGTGAAGTTTTCGTTGGTGGCTTGAAAGTAAAATCAATTAGTGGTGCAGACTCTACGCGACTTAAAATTAAAACACGAAAATTTAACAATTAAAATTAAACAATTATGGGTACATTAACTCCACAGTTTGGATCAATTATACCATCGCAAAAACAAGAGTTGCTAAACAGTAATTATTTACAGTTTACTAACAATGGTGGTGGTGGTGCAGTTCCAGACAACTTTTCAGATTTCGCTGCTCAATATTTACCAGAGGTTTACGAACAAGAAGTAGAGCGTTATGGTAATAGAACATTATCTGGATTTTTAAGAATGGTTGGCGCTGAAATGCCAATGACAAGTGATCAAGTAATCTGGTCAGAACAAAATAGATTACATATTGCATATGACGGCGTAGGTGCTGCTGCTGCAGGTGCTGTAGGTACAAACCCTACAACTCTTACAGTTGCGGGTGGTGCAAACAACGTAATGAGCGTAAACGATACAATCGTAGTTTTAGATCCTGCTACAGGAAAAGAAGCTAAATGTATCGTATTAGCAACTACACCAGGTGCTGGTGGTAATGTTGTAGTACAATGTTTTGATCCTGTAACTACTTTGATCGCTCAAGGTTTTACAGCTACTGGATTAAAAGTATTTGTTTACGGTTCTGCATATAGCAAAGGTAGAAGTACTGCTGGTACTGGTGCTGATTCTGTAAGAATTAGTGTTGAGCCTGCATTTACTCAATACAACAACTCTCCAGTTATTATTAGAGACCAATACATCGTTAATGGTTCTGATATGGCTCAAATCGGATGGGTTGAAGTTGCTACTGAAGATGGTGCTTCTGGATACTTATGGTATTTAAAAGCTGAATCTGAAACTAGATTAAGATTCGAAGACTACCTAGAAATGGTATGTGTTGAAGGTGAAAAGAATGCTCACGCTGCTGGGGATTACGGAAACTTGAAATTACCAGGTACTGAAGGTTTATTTGCTGCTATCGCAGGAAGAGGTAATGTAGAAGTAGGATTTACTGCCGCTGCTGGTATCACTGATTTTGATGCTATCCTTAAAAACCTAGATACTCAAGGTGCTATTGAAGAAAACATGCTTTTCTTACAAAGACAAACAGCTTTAGATTTTGATGATATGCTAGCTGGTATATCTGCAGGATTTAATGGTGGTGTTGCTTTTGGTTTATTTGAAAACTCAGAAGAAATGGCACTTAACTTAGGTTTCTCTGGATTCAGAAGAGGTTCTTATGACTTTTACAAAACTGATTGGAAATACTTAAACGATGCTTCTACAAGAGGTGCGATCAACGGTATCAATTCAATCGAAGGTGTATTAGTACCTGCTGGAACATCTACTGTTTACGATCAAATCTTAGGAACTAATATCAGAAGACCTTTCTTACACGTTCGTTATAGAGCTTCTCAAGCTGACGACAGAAGAATGAAGTCTTGGGTAACTGGTTCTGCTGGTGGTGCGTTTACATCAACTCTTGATGCTATGGAAATTAACTTCCTATCAGAAAGATGTTTAGTAACTCAAGCTGCTAACAACTTTGTATTATTCAAAGGAATCTAATGATTCAAATATAATAACTATCCCTGTCTTCGGGCAGGGGTAATTATTTTTTTAAACTATTTAATTATATTATATTATGGCAAAAAAAGAAAAAGCTGTTGTTGAAGAAACAGTAGCAGTGGTAGAAAAACCACAAGTAAAAGAACAACCAATTAAAAAACAAGGTTGGGAAGTTAAAGATAGAATTTACTTTTTAGTAGGTAACAAATCACCGTTAACACTTACTATACCAGGTAAACATACTAGAAAACACTCATTACTATATTTTGATTCTGAAACTCAAAGTCAAAGAGAATTAAGATATGCTACAAATATGAGTAGTCCATTTGTAGATGAACAAAAAGGTGAAGTAACTCTTGGTCACATTAGATTTCAAGATGGTGAGTTAAGAGTACCTGCTAAAAACATTGCATTACAAAAACTATTAAGTTTATATCATCCGTTGAAAAACAAGATATATTATGAATTTAAACCGGTTGCTGTAGCGCAAGATGAATTAGTTGATTTAGAAATGGAGATAGAAGCATTAAACGCTGCAAGAAGCATAGATATTGACCAAGCAGAAGCTATTTTAAGAGTTGAAAAAGGTTCTGAAGTTAACGCTATGAGTTCTAAAGAATTAAAAAGAGATATATTATTATTTGCTAAACAAGATCCAAAATTATTCATGGACTTAGCAAAAGATGAAAATGTAATGCTTAGAAATATAGCTATTAGAGCTAGTGAAGAAGGTATTATTCTATTATCTCAAGACCAAAGAACATTTACGTGGGGATCTAATAATAGAAAACTTATGAATGTTCCATTTGATGAAAATCCATATTCAGCCTTTGCTGCTTTCTTAAAAACAGATGAAGGTGTAGAAATCTATAAATCTATAGATAAAAAACTTAATTAACAAGTGATAATAATATAGAGGTGGCGAAAGTCACCTCTGTGTTATAATAAAAAAATATAATGGCGGTAAATATAAATACAGTATACACAACAGTCTTGTACATTTTAAACAAAGAACAAAGAGGTTATATTCCACCAGCTGAATTTAATAGTTTAGCAGTACAGGTACAACAAGAAATATTTGAATCTTATTTTCCTGACGGCAATCAATTAAATCGTCAAAATCAAAACAATACACAAAACGATACAGAGTTTTTTAACATGTTTAAAGACAATGCTTACAAGCTGTATCCTTTTGAAGAAGAAACTAGTTTCACCTATAATGTAGCTAATACAGGTTGGATATATGGTGGTTCAAGACCATTATATAGAATAGGTGAAATAATATCTACTTACAATACAACAAATCCTCAATACGATTCCGTAACTCAAGTATCTAGTAAAAAAGAATATACTGAAGTCAGTAAATCAAAACTAACTAGTCCTACTAATCAATATCCTCTAGCTTATATAACTAATGCTGTAGTAACAGTAGGCTCATCTCCACAGGTGTTATTAAAAATATCACCTAAACCAGATGTAGTAAAAACTAATTGTATAGTAAACCCAACAAATCCTAATTGGGCTTTTACAACTGGTACGCTAGGTCAATACCTATATAATAGCGCTACTTCAGTTGATTTTCAACTAGACACATCGGAACAAACTAATATAATTATAGGAATATTAAAATACGCAGGTGTTATTATAAGAGATCCTGAAATAATTCAAGTAGCTACACAAGACGCTGCTAAGGTTGAACAAAACGAAAAATCATAATGTCACAAATAACAGAAACTAACGCGCAATATTATCAAGGTTCACAAGGCTTTAGAGGAGATGTAGGTAATACAGCTGGGCAGGCATTTACTACAACTTTCAATACTGATTTAGTTTTTGGTAGCTATGATCCTACTAATGAAAATTATGCTAAAAACAATTTTAAAGTATATACAAGCGTTACTGGTTTACCAGGTACTTTTACAGAATATACATCTGCTTACACAGTAGTTAATAACATAATAACTATAACAGGTAACCCTGGCGCAAGTGTTTTTATAGTAGTACAACTTAAAATATTAGACGGTGGTAAGTACGGAACTACTGCTGCTGAAAAAGCTTATGGTCAAGCTGTAGAAGATAATTACGGTGGTTACCAGTATTTAAAACTAAACGATATAGTAAACAACTACATGGTTGGTTACGTTGGTGATGGTAAATTAATTCAGACATGCAAAAAGTCTGATGTTGTTTTTTTTGCTAAAAGATCACTACAAGAATTTAGTTATGATACATTAAAAAGCATTAGATCTCAAGAGTTAACAATACCTAGTAGTTTGTCTTTAATTATACCTCAAGACTATGTTAACTATGTTAGCTTATCTTGGATAGATGAACTAGGTGTTAAAAGACCTATTTATCCAGCTAATAATTTAACTATTGATCCATATTCTAGTTTATTACAAGACGGAACAGGAGTGCCAACACAAGATAACTTTGGTGAAGATCTAGAAGGAACATCGATAACAGAATCAAGATGGAAAAGCAATAACACTAGATTATTAAATTCTAGTTGGTATTCAGATTTTGAATATTTTGGTTTTGCTAATCAAGATTTATACAGTTTAAATGGACCATGGAACTGGGGTAGATTATACGGTCTTGATCCACAAAGATCACAAGTAAATGGTTGGTTTGGTATAAATGAAAGAGAAGGTAAATTTAGTTTTTCTAGTAATTTAGCAGGTAGATTAATTGTATTTGAATATATATCAGATGGTCTTGCTTATGACTTAGATACTAAAGTTCCTAAAATGGCTGAAGAAGCTATGTATAAAAGTATATCATATAACATATTATCTACAAGAGCTAATGTATCAGAAGGCGTGGTTCAAAGATATAAAAAAGATAGATACGCAGCTTTGCGTAATGCTAAAATAAGATTATCAAATATTAAACTTGAAGAAATAACTCAAGTTATGAGAGGTAAATCTAAATGGATAAAACACTAAAATTTAATGGCAAAAGTTGTTAACACCTTTGTTAAAGGTAAATTAAACAAAGACCTAGATGCTCGTTTAGTACCAAACGGAGAATATAGAGATGCAAGAAATGTTCAGGTTAGTAAATCTGAAGGTCCAGATGTAGGTGAACTAGAAAACGTTTTAGGTAATAAAATAACAGGTTTAACTTTTCCAGCAAATAGCAAGTGTATTGGTTGGGTTACTGATGATGCTAATAATTTTATTTATTTATTTGTAACAGATAATAAAACAGAAGATTATGTTCCAACTGGTATTGGTTCTAATCACCATATATATCAGTATAATGTTTTAACAGACACCTTTGTTGATTTAATTCTTTCTAATACTTTTTTAAATTTTTCACAATTATATCCTATATACGGTATTAATTTAGTAGAAAATTTATTGTTTTGGACAGATAATCGCAACCAACCTAGAAAAATAAATATTGAAAGAGCTGTAAATAATACTAGATATTATACTACAGAAGATCAAATATCTGTAGCAAAATATAATCCTTACCAAGCTATACAGCTTTGGCAACAAAGAGATGAAAATAATTTCACAGCAATAAACACAGATCAGTATGAAACTACTATGAAAGATGTTACTAGTAAGTTTCTTCCTGGTGGTGGAACCGCTTTAACTACTTCTTCTACCGGCGCTGGTGTTGCTACTATACCTATAGGCAGCTTACAAGGTGTTAATCCAAAAATTGGTCAACTAGTTTATTATGTAGACTCTAGTACTGGTTTTTTAGTTTCTACCGGGGCAAGCGTAGACACTGGCACAACAACAAGTAGTTTAACGGTTAGCGCTCCTTTTCTTCCAGCTTTAAATACAGGTGTTGAATTAGTTTTTGACGGAAATCCTTATTATAATCCTGATTTTGCAGGTGATCCAGCTTATTTAGAAGATAAGTTTGTAAGATTTAGCTATAGATGGAGGTTTGACGATAATGAATATTCTGTAATGGCTCCGTTTACTCAAGTTGCTTTTATACCAAAGCAAGATGGTTATTTCATGTATATAAGACAAGAAACCCCTGCTATAGACAAAGACGACCAATCAGCCGCTTATAGATCTACTATAGTGGAATTTGTAGAAAATAAAGTTGATGAAATAAAGCTTATAATTCCTTTACCTTTTAATAAATTTAGTTTACAAGATAAATTAAAAATTAAAGAAATAGATATATTATATAAAGAATCAGATGGCACAGCTGTTAGAGTTATTGATACAATACCTATAGAAGACATAGTTAATTCATCTGCACGAGCTCAGTTAGGAAATCCTCCAGTTACAGCACCTAATAAACTAAACCTAATAAACGTAGTAGGAACAGTTAAAACAGGTGAATTAATAAGTGGACCAGGTGTTGCTAATTTTTCTTTTGTTAATAGTTATGACACTGCTACTAGTGTTTTAACTTGTAGTAAAAACCAAGCTTCTCCACCCGCTGTATATACTCAATATGTTTACATAGGTAATCCATCAGTATATGAGTATAAATACAATTCTATAAAACCATTTAGAACATTACCAGACAGTGAGTTGTTAAGAGTTTTTGATAAAACACCTGTTAAAGCTTTAGCTCAAGAAATATCTGGAAATAGAGTTATATATGCTAACTTTGAAAACAAGCACACACCTCCAAGTTCTTTAGATTACAATGTACAAGCTAGTGATAAAAATAATTTTCAAGTAATAAACGCAAAAGCAACGTCTACAGCTAGTGCTTTTTATTCTGCCGGCACAAACATTCCAGTAACATTAGTTGGTACTGAAACACCTAGCGTTGGAGATGTAATGTATGGTTGGACATCGTCAACTACAAACTCAGGTGATTATAATGGTTTTCCTTTAGGTCAAGTAACTAGTTATTCTGCACCTAATATTAAATTAGATAAAAATGTAACTTTAGTAACTGGTCAAGCTTTAGTTTTTCAAGATACTGGAACAGAAACTGATAATACTAGTAAAGTAGAATACCCTAACTCTTCTTTAAAACAAAATAGAAATTACCAAGTAGGTATTGTTTTATCTGATAGATATGGTAGACAGTCTTCTGTTATACTGTCAAACAACAAAGAATCTGTTACTGTTGGTTCTTCAACTTTTATTGGAGATACAGTTTATTCCGCGTATTTAGAAGATAGTGCAACTCAAGAAAGTTTCCCAGGTGATTCTTTAAAAATTAGATTTAACAATCCTATAAGTGGCGGTTACGCTAATTCACCAGGTCTATATAATAATGATACTAGCAGTGTTGATTATAACCCATTAGGTTGGTATTCATATAAAATAGTAGTTAAACAAACAGAGCAAGAATATTACAATGTTTATTTACCTGGTATAATGGCAGCTTACCCAGAAGATCTTACAAAAGAAGTAACAAGTACTTCACACGCTGTGTTAATTAATGACAATATAAACAAAGTACCAAGAGATTTAACTGAAGTTGGTCCTGATCAAAAACAGTATAGAAGTTCAGTTAGATTGTTTGGTAGAGTTCAAAACACTGCTACAAGTATAACTTATGATACAAGTACAGCTGGTTTTATTTTTGCAACTAATATAGGTAAAGCAAATACTCAATATAACCCAGGTAGAACAGCAGATACAGTTTCAACAATATCTACACTTGCAGATTTATTTGATTACGATCCTACTGATCCACCTAGACCAAATTATTTTCCACAGTTTTATTTAGATGAATCTAATCCTTTAATATCAAGAATAAGTACAGAAAATCAAATAGGACAAATAGCTTCTACAAACTACGCTGTAGCTAGTGGATTAGTAAACGCTGGAGGTTCTTTTGCTATAGGCGCTAGCATAGTTCTTAAAAATTTAAATGGAACACCAGCTGTTAACATGTTAGTAAGAGGTTCTGGTTTGCCAGACGGCTTAGCTGTGACAAATGTTTTAGGAGGTCCACCTGTAAACACTATACAGTTAAATCAAGCTGTAACTTTATCTACAGATCAATTAATAGAATTAGTACCTGGTTATGCACCCTTCAATAGAGGAACATTATCTACTCCTGGTTTACAATACTTGAGTGTATATGAAACAACTCCTACAGTATCTAGTTTAGATATATATTGGGAAACTACAACTAGTGGTTTAATATCAGATTTAAATTCTTTAATATTATCTGAGAGTTCTGGTGGCGCGGGTATAGATTCTTTTGACACAGCTGGTTGGACAGAAGGTTTAGCAACAACAAGTAATATTTTAGCTAATGCTTTTAAAGTAGTTGATCAATTTGGTGTAGATATAAGTGATCCAGTAGATATTAATTTAACACAGTTAGATGTAACTATAGACAGCGTTACAGATAATAATAACCCTGGAAATGATGTAAGTGATTATTTTACGTTAACTAGAACAGGAACACCAGGTTCAACTGTTGTTACTTTTATGGTAGCAACAACTGCTGATTATTACTCAGACGTTTATTTTGGCAATGATGAAAATGCTAGGTTGTTTAATTTTATTTTTAAAATTGTAACAACTTATAACGGTGTTACATCTGAAGTTTTTGTTTCTGCAACTAACAATGCGGTGGGTCCAGGTAATGTTCAACCTGTAATAACATCTGCAGGTACTAATCCTGTGACAACAAATAGAACAATTACAACAGCTTTAACAACTATTGATTCTCACAATGGAGCTAATAACACTGCCCTAAGAACATTAGATTATAATGTTGCAATAACAAATATAACTAAAAATAGTAGCGCTTTGGAAGAGGGTGAATTACTAAGTGATTATTTTACTATAACAAATAATGTTGTTGCTAATCAAATACAAACAAAACTGTTTATAGCAAGTCCTACAATTGACGTAGCTGATTACGATATAACATTGCAATTTGCAGATGCTGGTGAATCTATAAATTCAGTTTATGAGGTTAATTTAAATAGAGCTGGTAATGTTTCAAATTACGAAAAAACAACATATTACTGTGATAGTCCAGATAACTGTAATGAGCAATCTGTTGTTAGATTTAGAATATCAAGTTCTCCTATAGGTGCTGAAAATGGATATTATTATTACGGAGCGATACCATGTACAAACCCAGATGATGCAACTCAACAATTATCTAATGGTACTACAACTATAACTATAGATAAAACTAATGCTAACCCAGCTAGTGGTGGTGGACAAGGTAATGCCTTGTATTTTTCAGCAGCTAGTTTTGCTGCAGCTGAAGCTTTATATTTAGCACAACCTCCTTTTTCAGGTAATGATTGTCTAATGCCATCTGAAGGTGGAGACACTGGTCTTGGAACATTTGCAGCTGAAGACATATCTGCTTATGCAGTAGAAATAATATAAAACATGTAATCATAAAATATGGGCGCAACTATTGAAATAAAATATTTTAACTCTTTTATATTAAAGAAGGTAAGTGATGGAAGCGACGATCCTATATGGAATGGTTCTTTTGGAATACCATCTTCTTTAAATGGATCATATCCTAATACAGTTATTGGTAGTCCAGATGAAGATGATTATGTCTTAGAAGAATCTAGAATTAGAGGTGGTTTTAATAATACATCTGTAGATTATGGAGCAAAAGCTTATTTAGTAGAAGCAGAACCTGCTGGTTATAGAAGATTTAACGCATTAATATATTCTGGCGTATACAACTCTAGAACAGGAATAAATAACACAAATGTGTTTTCAACAGCTGATGATATTGAAAAAGCAGCAGATCCAGCAAATGGATCAATTCAAAGATTATACGCGGAAGATACAAATTTATTTGTATTTCAAGAAAGTAAAATTAGTAGAGCTTTAATAGATAAAGACGCTATATATTCTGCAGAAGGTGGAGGTGCTGTTACATCTAGCAATTTAGTTATAGGTGTTATACAACCAATACCAGGTAAATACGGTATTAGTAAAAACCCAGAAAGTTTTGCTGTATACGGTAATAATAAATATTTTACAGATAAAAATAATAATGTAGTTTTATCTTTAAGAGGTAGTAGCATAATTGAAATATCACAATTAGGCATGAGAGACTTCTTTAGAGATGAGTTAAACAACTTAGATTTAGGTGGTAGTTCTGGTTTTGCTATAGGTGGTTGGGATATTTATAATGATCAATATGTTTTATCTACTCAACAAAGTGATTTATATACACCTACTCCAAATTTTAACACCGTTACTTATGATGAAGGTGTTCAAGGTTGGACTAGTTTGTTTGATTATAGACCAGATCAAATGATGAGTATTAGAAATAATTTTTATAGTACTAATTCTACAGGTTTATATAAACATTACGACCCAACTGTTTTAAGAGGTGTTTTCTATGGATCAGCAACTCCATTTGCAAGTACTATAACAGTTATATTTAATCCTGAACCATTAGTATCTAAAACTTTTAGTACAATAAGTTACGAAGGAAGCAATGGTTGGGAAGTAAGATCTTTGATTTCAACAGCTACTGGTGAAGATATAAACCCTTCAACTAGTACTTATCAAAACAATAATGACACTATAACATCTATATTAAGTTATTATGGTGGTGAATACGTTTTTAATCCAGCTGGTGGTGCTCCTGTTACAAGAGCAAATTACGCTGTAACTTTAGGAACTAGTGACCCAGCGCTACCAAGATATTATGCTGGATTTAATAGAAAAGAAAATGCTTACGTAGCAAATGTAATAAACAACTCAGCTCCAAGTAGTGGTGAAATAATATTTGGAGACGCAATAAGTGGTATAAAAGGTTATTATACCACAGCAACTTTTTCAACTGATAATGTAACAAACCTTGGTGGTGCAAAAGTATTATTTTCAGTAGGAGCAAAATTTGATTCAAACAATGGATATTAATAATAAAAATTTAACATTATGCCAGCAGCAGCAATAATAGGTGGAGCAATAAGCTTAGTCGGTGGTATTATCGGTTCTAGTAGAGCTAGGCGAGAGGCTAGAAATAGAGAGATACAAGCTCGTGGTTTAGAATATAAACTAAATCAATTAGAAGAAAATAGACAAGAGATAACAGATCCTTATGCTAATATAACTGATTTAAGTAGTATGCTTTCAAATCCTTTTGCTAATCTATCTGTAGCTACAAAAGCTACTGAAATACAAATGGAACAAACTGATATAGCTTTAGCAAATACATTAGACACAATTAGAGCTACCGGTGGTAGTGCTGGTGGTGCTACGGCTTTAGCGCAAGCTGCTTTGCAAAGTAAAAAAAATATAGCCGCTAATATTGAATCACAAGAAGCTGCTAATGAAAAGCAAAGAGCCGCTGGTGAAGCTACACTACAAAGACAACAAATGGCAGAAGCTCAAAGGCAACAAATGGCTGATGTTCAAGGCGAGCAATACATGTTTCAAGCTCAAGAAACTAGAGACATGCAACAACTTAATAGATTATCTAATCAAATTGGTGCTTTACGTGGAGCAGCAGCTCAAGCAAGTGCTGACTCAACTGCGGCATTAACAGGAGGTATTGGTGCCGCGGCTGGTATACTAGGTGGTGCTGATTGGGGTTAATAAATAAATTACAATGGAAGATAAAAATATAAAAATCAATCTGTTTATAAAACAATTAAATCAAAGCAATGCTTTAGGTTATAACCCTGCTTATATAGCTAGTACAGCCGATTATAACTTTGCTATATTAGATAGAGCTTATGAAAATACAGGTAAAGTATATGCTGAGTTAAAAACAGCTTTAAACAATAATCAATGTATTGAGCCTGGTTGTAAATACGAAACAGATAGATTAAAATTTTTAATGGAAGCTCCAAATAAATCATTAGAATTTTTAACTAATATTGGATCTCAACTTATAGTTACTAATGACATGTACTATGATGTTAATCAAAACTATGCTTACGCTGTAGCTAACGCGATACTAACTGGTAAACCTACATTTGCTAAAAGTGATGGTTATAATGCTTCTTTACAGCTACTAGAAAACGGATCACAGAGGATGATTTTTGAAGGTCCTATGCTAGATAAACCATTTGTGATAAATAGTGACGCTCTAGATGCTCTAATGGAGTCAGGGACAGATATAGTAGCTACAACTCCTAACATAAATAAAGACATGTTAAGATTATTAGGTGAAGTTGGTGTTATGGCTGGTGGATCTAGTAATCCTGAAACGGGTGAACTAATGCCAGGTGCTAAAATAGCAGATGAATTTGTATTAAAAAATTCTGATGGTAGTTATGATTATGAAATTGTAGATATAGGTATGGGTAAGGGTAGAAACTTACTTAAATTTGATCTAGATAAAATTGAAAGAAAAGTAACTCCATTTATAAATGCTGAGGTTGCAGGTATGCTAAGCTCTGAGCAATCAGTAGTTGCTGCATGGAACGTGTTTATTGGCGCTGGTACTAGTGTATCAGAAGACGATCAAATGGCTCAAAACGCTAATGCTGGTTTTGTAGCTTGGTCATATGAAGAAGACTTGCCATTAATGCAAGATAAAAAAGAATTATTTATGGTTAAATATAAAGAGTACTTTATGAATAACTATTTAAAACAATTTACTACTAATCAAATACCAACAGTACAAGCGGACGCGGCTGTGTTTGATCTAGAAGAAGGTAAAAAAGCAAAAGCTAATAAGTTCTTACAAGATAATAAATTAAGTTAAATGACTCTACAAGAATACGTTATTTCTTTACAGAATCAGAATTTATCTCAAGAAGAGATATATACTAAAGTAGAGGAATGGAAGAAAAATAATCCTCAACCACAAGTTGAAGAGGAAGTTGAAGAAGTTGTAGAAGAAAAACCTATACCTTTAACTATTGCTTCAGCTACAGAACCTATAGAGCCAGAATACCCGTCTAAAACTGTTAATGATATATTAAAAGAAAAAATAAAACCACAATCAAATGTAGAAAAAAATTTAAGATTAGCTAGTGGTGATTTTTACAATGAATCTAAAAATATATCACAACAAATAGCTGATGTTAAAAAAGCATTATCAAAAACTAAAAGTATAATGGATCCTGATAACGCTGTTTTACAAAATGAATTAGATAGGTTGAATACTTTGCTAAAACCTACTATTGAAAAAGAAAAAGAAAAAGAATTAGAATATTATACTAAAGGAGAAGGTGTTAGCGAGCAAATATCTAAAAAAACACAATCAACTTTAAGATCTATATCTTCTGGTTTATTAAGATTACCTACTTTTTTAAATGAAAAAAAAGCAACAATGCTTTTAACAGATGAAGAATTAGAAAAAATAAATCAATTAAATCCTAATGCTAGAGCAGCTGTTTTAGCAGGGGGTGGAAATTGGGGTGCTTTTTCTAATTATTTATTAAAAATGAGAAATGAAGCAGAAAAACAAATTGATGAAATAGATTCTAGTATTTACAAATTTGAAACAGGAATAAGTGATAGTTTTGTAGATGGTTGGGAAGAATTAAAAAAAGGAAATTTTGGTGAAGCTGGTAAAAAAGCTTTACAAGCTACTTCTCAGGCTTATCAAGAAGCAATACCTTCTCTATTATATATGGCTCAAGCAACAACTCCTTATGTTGGTTTAGTTTCTTTATTTGCTGGGACAGCAGCTAGTGAAAGCGGCGCTAAACAAGATGAAGCGTATGAAGCAAAAAGATTATTAGATCAACTTAGCGTGCAAGATCCAGATTATGACACTAAAAAAGCTGAGCTACAAAAAATTATTGAAAAAGGAGATATAAGTGGTAAATTAATGCTTCATAGTAATCTTGTTGGTGGTTTTGAAGCAACTTTAGATAGATTCTCTGCTGGTCTTGGAAAAAGTATGTTTAAAAATTTATTTGGTGTTTCTAAAAACATAGCAGATAAATCTTTAAAACAATGGGGTGTTGAAATTATCAAAGGCTTTGGTGGTGAAGGTTTAACAGAAGCAGCAACATCTGTATTACAAGATGCTTCAGAATTTTTAGTTCTTGGAGATGAAAACGCATTTGTTGGTAAATTAAAAGAGTATATAGATACTTTTATAATAGGTGGTGTTTCTGGTAAAACAGTAACTACAGCTGGCGCTGTGCCTAATATAATTTCAAGAGGTGTAAATAATTCAAGAATAAACAGTATATTAAAAGAAACTGATTATAAAACTTTAGGTGAAACTTTTAGTATAAGCGAAGTAACACCTCAATCAATAGAATTAACTCAAATACCAATAGTCCAACAAAGATTAAATGATCAGGTGGATAAACAAGTTTCACAAGGAGAAATAACAGTTGAGAAAGCTGATGAAATTAAAAAAAATTATATTGATACTCAAAGTGCTGTAGATAAATTAAAACCTGTAAATCTTTCAGATAATACAGAAGCGGTTAGTTTAGTTAAAGAAAAAAATAAACTAAACAATGTGGTAAAACAAGTTAATGACTCTGCTTTGACTCAAGAAGAAACAGTTAGAGTAAACGAAATAAACACAAGACTAAGCGAATTAGCAGCAGACGCTAAAATTGAAAAAGCTAATGTCGTAGGTATGAGTATTTTACCAACTAGGAAATCATTACCTAAAGCAGATGAATTAGCTACTCAATATCAGCAAGATCCTTCTGCTGTAGATGTAGAAGCTTTATTAGATCAATACAACAAAATAGGTTTAGCTGCAATCAAGTTTGATACTCGTAAAGGTGATATGGCTAGAGAAGATGCTGTAGCTGAAATAAATAAAGAGTTTGCAGGTATAATGAATAGATGGTCACCAGATAAAGGATCTTTTTCTACATTTGTAACTGCTAACATTGCTCCAAAAGCACAAAGTATATATGATAAATACATTGGTCAAAAAGATGCAACTACTTTAGATAGACCTGAAGCTAGAGAAGTTGTAGCTGAAGAAGTTGAGGTAGATGTTACACCTCAAGAAACTGGTAGAGCAAAAGTATATCCTGCTACGCTAGAAGTTGTTACAGAAAATATTACACCAGAAGTAAGATCAGAACAAACAGTAATGGTTAAAGATGATATTAACAGAGCTGTAGCTACTGTTAGTACATCACCAAAAGTTGTAGCTAAGAATTTAGTTGATCAAATTAAAACAAAAGAATATAGACAGCTTTTAAAAAATAAACTTGGTAAATGGAATAGCGATCAATACAATAATAATGTAGATCGTTTAATTACAAAAGATTTTATTGCTACAATACCTGTTGCTCAGTTAAAAAGAAGATTCCCTAGATTATTTGAAATAGAAGTAATTGACCGAGTTCCAACAGTTAAAATAGAAGATGGTAAAAGAACTGACTTTAAAAAACCAGTTTATAAAATACCTGCTATTACCGATGCTAAGCTAGAAACTATAAAAGAATATTTTAAAGATAACGAAAAGCGTCATCAATCTTTAATGGAAGTTTTAGGTGAAGGTATTGCTATAGAGCAGATGCAAGAACTTAAAGGTGACCAAGCTTTTGTGACTGATTTACAAGGTAGATTAGAATTAAAAGGATCTGATTTAACAGCAGAGCAGTTTTTAGATGAAGTAGAGTTTAATTTAGATAAAAGAAATTTAGAGGATAAGTCTTTAGATGTTGTAGAAGGTACTGTTGACTCAGTTGTTAATGAAATGATAACAGAGGATAGTGTAAATGATATACAAGTAGATGTTTTAAGCGAGGCTATATCAAAACTAGAGACATTTAGAAAAACAAATTTATCTATGAATGCTTTAGCTGGTGTTGTTGAAGCTGGGCTTAGAACACTTAGAGCCGCTAGAAATGCTGGTAGATCTTTAGCCTCTGCTATTAAAGATTTTACAAAATCAATAAAAGACTTTATTAAAAAACCTGCAGTTAAAAAGTCTACGCCTAAAAAACCTACATCTAAAAAACCTGATGTTAAAAAATCTTTAACAGAAAAAGATATAAATGTTTTAAAAGAATTAGCAGTTGCCAAAAATATAAACGAAGCAATTAAATTATCGGGCATAGAAGGTAAAGTAACTATTAATGATAATAATAGAGCCGAAAAAATAAAGCAAATGGAAAAAGCAATAATAGATGCTTCAATACCAAGCTGGATGTTTGAAAGTTCTAAATTTGGTAATTTTGCTAGAAGAAAAGTAGATGGAAAATATGTAAATTTACCAGCACGAGGAGGTTTGTATTATGGTAAAAGTGATCCAGCTTATAAAAAAGCTTTACAATTGGCTACAAAAAATGATGACAAATATAAAATAAAACCTCCTAAAAGAGTTAGTGTTAAAAAAGCTTTTACTAATAAAGGTGTTAAACAGTCTGAAGAAAATATTAAAGCTTTAGAGTTTGTTGCTAACAAATTAACTAATGCGGTTGAGAAAAAACAAATGAGCGCTGAGATAGCGGCTTTGTTTATCTCTTCTGGTTATCAAGCGACTACTGGTTTAATAAAAATATCCGCGCCGTTTAAATATAAATCTAAAAAATTTGAACATGCTAAAACTGGTAAACCAAGTCAAAGAACAGGTGAAAAATTTAGAGAAGAGCATAATCCACCTGCTTCAGTAATTGGGGCTAATTTAATATATGGTATTGCTAATAATAAAATGTCTCCAATAATAAAAGCTATTAAAAATAATTATTATCAAACACAGTTATCTAAAAAAGATGACACTAAATTAGACGAAGCTAATCTTGATAGCATTTTACCTGAAGGTACTAGTATTTTAACTTCTAACGTAGCAGCTGTAAGATTAGCAGCTGCTGGTATTGATTTAAACTCTATCGTTAATCCTACAAATGGTAAAACTCTTGCTGAAGAAGTGGGTTTACCTATAAAAAATAAAGCAGATATTAATTTAGAGTCAATTAATTATCAAAATAAATTATTAGTTGACGTAGCGCAAGGTGATTTAACTATAGGTGATGCTAAAATAAGATTAGATAAAAGTTTACCAATTCAAAACGCTAAAGCAAAAAACTCTATAAAGTTTGCAAAAAATGAAGGTAGTACTATAGTTACAGATAACATGACTAGCGAGCAACAAAAAACTGTAATGGTTAATTCGTTAGAAACTAAAGTTCAAGCTAGTAAAATAACACCTAAGCAAAAAGGTATAAGTATATTTGATTTTGATGATACACTTGCTAACACAAAAGAAAAAGTTATAGTTAATATGCCTGATGGTTCTATTAATGAAATAAGCGCTGCAGAATTTGCTAGAGAAGCAGGTAATCTTACCGAAGCAGGCGCACAGTTTGATTTTAGTAATTTTGAAAATGTATCATCTGATACAGCTGAAGGACCGTTGGCAGATCTTGCTAGAAAACGTCAAGGTAAATTTGGTAGTGGTAATATATTTGTTTTAACAGCAAGACCTAATAGTGCTGGTCCTGCAATACAACAGTTCTTAAAAAGCATTGGAATAAATATACCTTTATCTAATATAACTGGTTTAGCTGATGGATCACCACAGGCTAAAGTAGATTTTGTATTAAATAAAACAGATGAAGGTTATAATGATTTTTATTTTGCCGATGATTCATTTGCAAATGTTAAAGCAGTTAGTCAAATATTAGATGCTGTTGATGTAAAAAATAAAGTACAACAAGCAAAAGCTAGTAAGCGTAGAAACTTAGGTAAAGATTTTAATAGACAGTTAGAACAAGTTACTGGTAAAGAAGCATTTAAAAAATATTCTGATGCTAGAGGAAGATTAGAAGGACAGCAAAAAGATAAAGGTACTTTTAAAAGATTTTTAAAACAATTCACAATTACACCATCAGCCGAAGACTTTATGGGTCTTATGTATGCGTTTATGGGTAAAGGAACTCAAGGTAATGCTCACGCTAAGTTTATAAAAGAAAACTTAATGGATCCTTATAATAAAGCTGAGCAAGAATTAATATCGGCTCAAGTATCTGTTGCTAATGATTTTGCTGAACTTAAAAAACAATTTCCTAATTTAAAAAGCAAACGTGGTAAAAACCCGTTACTAGAAGAAATAGGTGTTGGTCCTTATACAAAGTCACAAGCAATTAGAGTTTACATGTGGAATAAGCAAGGTATGGATATACCAGGCATGTCTCAAAGAGATGTAAACGATTTAGTTAAAGCTGTTGAAGCGGATAACGAGTTAAATGTATTTGCTGATGAAGTTGCTTTAATACAAAAAGGAGAACAATATCCAGCTCCAACTCAAACTTGGTTAGCAGGTAATATTGCTTCAGACATAATGCAAGGTTTAAAAACTGGATTTAGAAAGAAACTAATGACTGAGTTTAATGAAAACGCAGATATTATATTTTCTAAAGAAAATTTAAATAAGATTGAAGCTATATACGGTAGTAAATTTAGAGAAGCATTAGAGGATTCTTTACGTAGAATGAAAACTGGTAGTAACAGACCTGTTTTTGTGGGTGGTGGAGCTCGTATTGTTAATGAAATGCTTGATTGGCTTAACTCTTCTGTTGGTGCAGTTATGTTCTTCAACATGAGATCTGGATTACTTCAGCTAATATCTAATGTAAATTTTATAAATTGGGGTGATAATAATATATATGATGCCGCTAAAGCGTTTGTTAGTAAGGATTATTTTCCAACAGTATTAAAACTAATAAACTCTGATTACTTGGTTAATAGACGTGATGGTCTAAAGATTAATGTAAACGAAGCTGAATTAACTGATGCTGGTAGAAAAGGTGGTGTAAAAGGTATGATCAATTATCTTCTTGATAAAGGATTTGCGATTACAAGAATTATGGATAGTGTAGCTATTGCTACAGGTGGTGCTACATTTTTTATAAATAGAAAAAAATCTTTACAAAATAGGGTCAATAAAGATACTGGTAAGCTATATACTGAAGCTCAAGCAGAACAACAAGCGTTTGATGATTTCTATGCAATAGCAGAAGAAACACAGCAGTCAAGTAATCCAAGTAGAATCTCAACTCAACAAGCTAGTTTTGCTGGTCGTATTATATTATCGTTTCAAAATGTTACGATGCAGTATAATAGAAAAACTAAAAAATCTATACAAGATCTTTATAATAGACGTGCAAAACCGGGTATGACACAGCGTGAAAGTGATCTTAGTAATTTATCTAGTATTATATATTACGTAAGTGTTCAAAACTTAATATTTAACGCAATGCAACAAGCTTTATTTGGCTTAGCATTTGATGACGAACCAGATGAAGATGAAAAAGATAAAGCTGCAAATATAGTAAATGGTATGGCTGATTCTTTATTATTCGGTCTTGGTTTTGGTGGAGCTATAATATCTACTGTTAAAAATGTTTTAATGAGAATAGCTAGTGAGTCTGAAAAGAAAACAACACAGTACAGAGATGTAGTGTGGAACGTGTTTGATATATCACCAGTGCTAGATTCTAAAGTTCGTAAGTTAAGAACTGCTTTTAAGACTTTTGACTGGAACATGAAAGAGATTAAGAAAAGAGGTTGGAGTATAGATAACCCAGCTTATTTAGCTGTAGCACAAATAATATCTGCAACTACAAACTTACCTATTGATAGAGCTTTGCAAAAGCTTAACAACTTAAGACAAGCTACTGATGAAGAAACTAAGACATGGCAAAGAGTTGCTTTAGCATTAGGTTGGTCAGGTTGGAACTTTGGATTACCATATTGGGGAAGACAAAGCACAATAGATAAAGAAGCTAAAGACGAAGAAAAAGTAAAAGAAAAATTTAAAGAAGACGTGCGTAAAGCAAAAACTATGGGATTCACAAAACGTATACCATTTACAGGACCAAAATCTGGTAAACCAAATGGTAAATTAGGCGTTGATTATTTAGCTATAGAGAGATACGACGGGTTAATACAATACTATAAAAAACCATAACATGAAAAAATTTATTGACAAGTTGCAGCAAGCTTGGAACAAATTGCTTTATAAATTAATGTTTAAAAATTACAAATAATGAAAAATGAAAAAAATACTATTTGCGCTATTTGCGGTGGTTATTGCGGTATCTGCTAACGCTCAGGATAAAAAGAAATTATTTAAAGACTTTTTAAAATACAGTACGGTATACGTGTCTGGTGATATTAAAAATTCTAAAGAAAATGCTCCTAGCTATTTTGTAAGAACAAATCCTAACGGTAGCTTATATGATGTGCCTGTTGTAGTAGATGGTACTGACTATTATGACTATGATTATCGTTATGGTTTTGGTATTCGTAAAGTAGCAAGGTTCGATTATGAAATAAAAGGTAAACAATACTATGATGGCACTGAATCTAACGTGTCTATGGTTGCTCCTAATTCAGCTGTTAAAGGTTTTGAATATGTATTTCATACTGAAAAAGAAAGATCAAGAGATGATGTATTTAAAAATCACAGATATTTCTTAAAACATAGTGGTAAATACCACATGGTAAAAATAGAAAGTAGAAAACAAGGTAAAATAAACTTTGATTATAAATCAGCGGAACTAAGAGCTAAGCTTCCAATTGGTAAAAAATTCTCTCTGAGTGCAGGCGCTATTTATAGAACTCATGATCGTCCTTATGGTTATAATCCTGTAGAAATATGGCTAAATGAAACTAACGAGGACGGTTATGCTGTGAACCCATGGTATACTTTAGGTTTTTATTATGGATATGATGATATATATTATACATACGAAGATGATTATTCAGGTGAAACAGTATCTGATTGGTACTGGATAAATGAAGAAGGTGAAACTGTAGCTTATACAGATTTACAGTTTAGACAGACAGTGTTTACTGATCTGATGAATCGTTATAACAACGAAGTGTGGAGTGAGATAGATGCATTTGGTGTAATATCTCCTATCATCGGTTTTGATTATTACCATTATAAAAATAATTTCTGGCTTCACGCGTATGGGTCTTATTTACCGGGGTTTCATAACTATATAAAAGGTGATGAAGCTTTTAGTTATTTTAATAGAGATAATTGGGGTCTCGGAGGATTAATACAAGATGCAGATAAAAAACAATGGGAAGATTACCAAGCTGGCGTACAGTTTGGTTGGAAACTTAGTAAAAATATAGGTTTGTTTGTTGAAGGTGAATACACTAAGTTTTGGGATAGTAAAATATATAACGGCTCAGTAGGATTAAACATAACACTAAAATAAAATGGCAGGCGCACCGCAAATTGGAGAAAATACTAAGGTAACACTTGACCTTAAGACAATAGGTTTAATAATTGGAGGAGTTGTATCGTTAACAACTATGTGGTTTGCTTTACAATCCGATATTGCTCTTGCTATGCAGATGCCTGAACCTGTTATTGATAGAGTAGAATATGATTTGAAAGATGAATTAATTCGTCAAACAATTATGGATACACAAGATGATGTAGATAAGATACTAGAAGATCTTAAAAAAATAGATGAAAGATTATACGATATACAAAGACAAAGATAATGAAATACTTAATTTTAATTTTAATACCATTTTTATCATTTAGTCAACAAGATGTTCCAGAAAAATATTGGATAGATGATAGCGGCTTTGAAAAAGCTATAAACACTAATGAAGCTTTTGGTGATGACCAAACAAAACCTGTTATCGTAGAGTTTTGGGCTAAGTTTAACGAAGTAAATTGCTTTGCTGATTGGGGTAAATTAGAAGATGTAATTTATTATAGAGTAGATATAGCTAAAGCACCTGAAGCAAAAAAGAAATATAGAGTTCGTATGGCTCCAACTTTAATAATATTTAAAAATGGAATTAAAGAAACAGTTTTTAAAGCAGGATTAGATCTTATGTTACCTGCTAATTTAAATGAAATACAAGAAGCAATAAACGAAATTAACACTGCAAGTCAGTTCTAATGAAAAAAAGAAAATTAAATAGTAAAAATCCTAAGTATTATCCAGTTGAAGAGGATCTGGTAAAAGAAAGAAGAGAATTAATAGCTACAATACCTTTTGGCAAGAAACGTAAAGTTTATGCTTACGCGGTGTTTGGCGAAAACTAATTATTATGAGTTCACCATTATACGGAAAAATAAGTTCAGCTTGTAAATCAGCTGCAAAAAGAAAGTTTAAAGTTTGGCCAAGCGCATACGCTTCAGGTTGGGGTGTGAGATGTACTAAAGCAGGTGGTCCAAGTAAATTTGGAGGAGGTAAAAAGTAATGGCTTATATACAAAATAATTCACCTTTTACTTGTTGGAAAACACACAGGCAACAAGGAACTAAAATGAAAGATGGAAGAAGAGTTCCTAATTGTGTATCTAAAAGTGATTCAGCTTTGACGAAACAAAAAGGTGGAGGCACAACTAAAACTTGTTTACCAGCTTCTAAAATAAGAAGCATGAGTAAAGAGCAAAGACAAAAGCTAGTTAATTCTAAAAAATCAGCTGGTGCAAAAGGTAAATATAAACGATCATCTAAAACAAACGTAAAAGGAGCTCGTAAAAAAGGGGCTACACTACGTGACTGGTTTGAAAAAGAAGACTGGAGAAGAGTAGATGATCCATCAAAAAAATGCGGAGAATAATGAGCACACCAATTAAACATTGCAACGCTGCTGTCATGCACACTAAGTCATGGAACGGTATAAGAAATAGGCAAGCACCTATATCAGGTAGAGGAACAGGTAATGATGTATCTGTTAAAGCGGCTCAAGCTAAACGTAAAGCTCCACTTGCTATTAAAGAAGCTGCTTATGAAAAGCAGAATAAAAAAATGAGATCAGAATATACTTCTGAAACAGGTAAAAAATTAGGTAAAAGATTAACGTCAGGTAAAAACAAACGTAGAGTTTCTTTTGCATGTAGATTTGCTGGTATGAAAGGTGCTATGAAAGACGCTAAGGGTGAACCAACTAAGAAAGCTATGGCTTTAAAAAAATGGGGTTTCGGTAGTGTTGAATCTGCTAGAAACTTTTGTCAAAAAAATAAAAGCAAAAAATGAAAATAAGTCGTAACATAACTTATGCTGAAGCAATACACTCTGAAACTGCAAAGCGTAAAGGAATAGACAACACGCCAAACCCAACACAAATAGAAGCTATGAAATTAATAGCTGAAAAAGTATTTCAACCATTAAGAGAATGGGTTGGTGGACCAATAAAAGTTAATTCATTTTTTAGATCTCCAGAACTTAACGAAGCAATTGGCGGAAGTAAAACCAGTCAACATTGTAAAGGTCAAGCAATTGATATTGACGATGTGTATGGTTGTAAGACTAATGCGGAAATGTACCACTGGATAAAAGAAAATTTAGATTTTGATCAAATGATTTGGGAGTTTGGAACAGATACACAACCAAACTGGGTGCATGTATCATATGTATCAGAAGAAGATAATAGAAATAAATGTTTAAAAGCCTATAAAGATGATATGGGTAGAACTAAATACAAAGTAATATGAAAAAATTTAACATAGGTAACTACAAACTACCATACATGGGTCCACTAAACAACAATCAAAGATTTAAATATGATCCAGCTGACAAAAAAGCATTTCAAGCCTTGACTCAAAAACAAAAAGACAGTTTACAAGCACAGGCTATGAAGTTTGACAAACCGTACTTTAGCCCTAAGTTTGGAGTTAATGTAGATCCTGAAGATGGAGTATTATCAAACAGACCAATTTATTCAGATGGTACAAAATTAACTTACGATATTGAAGATAAGCCAGTAGAAGATCTTGTAAAGCAAGCCTACAGTAAAAGATATGATGACTATATGAGCATGGTGGGTAAAAAGAAACATCCTATGCTACCTGCACAAACTAAAGAGCAAGCTGAAAGAGAATTTTTTAATGAAAGTTATTCTACTAAATTTAATACTAGAACAGGAGAAATAGAAGACGTGGTAAGTTCTAGTGGAGACGGTGCCGCTAGTGAAGAAGAGTTAGCGAATGTACCATCATACTTAAGAAATCCATTACAACAATAATTATAATAAATAGGATCAAAATATAATGGGCGTACCATACCCAAAGATCCTGTAACAAGAAGGGAGGCATTACGCCTCCCTTTTTTATTATCCGTCACAAGCAACACAGTCTTCCATAGCTTTACTTGCTATATCTCCACGTAGTACTGATTCGGTTCTCATATAGTATAATGTTTTAATACCTTTTTTCCAAGCATCAAGATGAACTTGATTAATCCATTTAGGATTTGCTTCTGATGGAAAAGCTAAATTTAAACTTACACTTTGATCTATATATTGCTGTCTAACTCCAGCTTGTCTAACTAACTCTAGTTGATTTATTTCTTTAAATGTTTTAAATATTTCTTTGGTATCTTCGTCTAATTCTTTTATATCTTGAACCGAACCACCATCTGCTAATATTTTGTCCCATGTTTCTTTATTATTAATTCCTATCTCTTCCAAAACTTTAACCAGCGTAGGATTTTTCCTAATGAACGTGCCTTTAGCTGACTGCTCTGTAAATACATTAGCCGCCCAGGGTTCAATCCCGGGAGATATGTTTCCAGAAAGTTTAGAATTACTAACAGTGGGAGCAATAGCGCGAAGATGGGTATTACGCATACCAGTACCAACACACCAAAGAGGTTCTCCAAAAGCATCTGCAAGAGCCATGCTAGCTCGTTCAGATTCGATTTTGATTTGACTAAAAATTCTTCTTGTTTCATATTGTGATAATAAACCTTCAAATGGTAAACCTTTTTCTTGTAAATAAGTATGCCATCCGAGTACACCTAAACCTAATGCCCTACCTTTTTCAGCAGATCTTACAGCGTTTTCAAAACCTTTTCTATACTTAGATCTTTGTATAAACTCTTCAAGTACTCCGTCTAAGAACCATATTGAATCATAAATAATATTTGTATTTTTCCACTCTTCATATTTAGCTAGATTTAAACTAGATAGACAACATACAAAGCTGTGGTTTTCATCTGTGTGTAAAACTATTTCACTACAGATGTTTGTCATATGTACTTTTAAAGCGTTGTCTTTGTAAGCCGGTGGATTTTGTTTGTTAGTGTTACCTTTAAAAAGTATATAAGGTTCTCCAGTCGCTTTACGTTTTTGTAATAACTTTCCCCACTTCTTTCTAGCTTCTGAATCTCCAGCTTCAAGTCTTCGCATGAATTTATCGCCGACGACAGCGCATTGATGTAAGTTAAGCGATTGTCTGTTAATGTCTCCTTTAGGTTCTCTAATCTCGAGCCACTCTTCAAAATCGGGGTGGTCAATGTTAATGTTAACTGATGCAGCTCCTCGTCTGACAGATCCTTGATTAGTGGCAAGTATTGTGCTATCGTATATTTTACAAAAAGGCACAACTCCGTCGCTTGTTCCATTACCTGTTATTTTAGCGCCAGCGGGTCTGATTTGATTTATACCGATACCAACTCCACCGCCGTGCTTAGCGAGTAGCATCATCTCTAAGTTTTTCTGTCCAATATCTATAATTGAATCAGCAACATCAATACCAAAGCAACTAATAGGCAAGCCGCGATCTGTACCAGTGTTGCTAAGAACTGGCGAAGCCAAGCAAAGCCAGCCTTTCCATATGTAATCAAAAAATGTTTTAGCATATTCTGGTTTTTTTAATCTTTTAGCTACAGTAGTAGCAACACGCATATAAGCGTCACGTGGTGTTTCTCCATTATATAAATAACCTCCACCAATAGTTTTCTTATATACTTCTGTATCACCCCAATCAGGGTAATCAACTCCTTTTTTCCATTCCTTTTTCCACATCTTTTTCTGTTAATAAGCGTTTTTCTTTATCTTTTAATTCGTCTATAATTTTTTCCCATTCTTTTTCTCCAACGTGTAGCTGTAAAGCGGTTAATGTACCACCTGCCATACTAGCATTTTTTTGAATTTCATGAATAAGGTTTTGCATAACGTTAGTTATAGCGTCGCATTTTTTTTGCAACTCATTTATTTTACTAAATATTTTATTTTCTTTCATTTTATAAAGTGATTTATCCAAGCAGCTAAACCATTTAAGTTTAAAGCTACTAAGTTCCATTGTTTACGTGATGACACTTGTATTATAACACATAGAAAACCTATTATAAATAATATAGGTTCAAGCGTCCATTGTCCAGCCATTAAAAAAGCCGCGCCCATATATCCTATACGTGACGCGAACTTTTGATAACTGGTTAGTTTATTTGTGTATTTAAAAAAATTCATCATATCATATAATGCATTATTAAAAACATACCTGCTGGTATACATGTATAAACAAAGTCCATAACTTCTGGATTACCTTTGTCTAAGTATAAATCATAAACTAACTCTTTAGCCGCAGCAATTAATACTGTCAACCATAAACCGTCTACTCCTAGTATGAACAAAAATATAAAACTTAATATTGATCCATAAAAGAAGTGTAATAATTTGTCGTTTGGTATACTACCAAATGTCTTCAAAATCTTCATTTTCGTTTGCTTTACTGTAATCAGTTGGCCTAATCGCAAAAAAGTCAGTGTGAGTGTGACCCCCAGTGAGATGATAGAACCAATCAAGATTAGACGCT
>VMHT01190994.1_pt1 | contig 29558 bp, 29 predicted proteins | sample 4693611 | NCBI WGS metagenome assembly VMHT01 (sample SAMN12280063, study PRJNA550983) | marine metagenome | isolation source: seawater sampled from same location over 5 years 0.02-0.2 micron viral filtrate | place: USA: collected off the coast of southern California halfway between the port... ... | reverse complement strand
GGCCGTCAGTCGCTCAGTGACTACGCCACCGCCCGCTATGACAGCGTCATCATGGAGCAACGCCTGAAACGCAATATCGTGTTCGCCGATCATGATCTGGCCACTGATCAGGTGTTCGGTGAAATGCATGTGATACTCTGCCGCAACGTTTTGATTTACTTTGACCGGCCCCTGCAACAGCGCGTGTTCAAGCTGTTCGGAGAAAGCCTGGATATGGGCGGCTTTCTGTGCCTGGGCACCAAGGAAAGTCTGCGTTTCAGCGGCAATGAAGAGTCGTTCGACGTGGTCAATCGATCACTGCGGTTTTTCCGTAAAAGACAAATGCGTCCCAACGCATAACAGACACGCTTAATCGAGAATAATGATGATCGAGCAGAAACTGCTGTTGGTTGATGATCAACCCGCCAACCTGGTCTCCCTGGAAGCGATTCTGGAGGATGAGGGGCGCACGCTGTTGAAGGCCGAGTCCGGCCAGGAAGCGCTCAAAATTCTGCTCAAGGAAGACGTCTCCCTGGTACTTCTGGATGTGCAGATGCCCGGCATGGACGGCTTCGAGGTGGCGGAATTGATGCGTCAGCGCAAAGACACCCAGACCATTCCCATTATCTTCGTCACGGCGATCAGCAAAGAGAAGAAATACGTGTTCAAGGGCTATCAGGCGGGCGCCGTGGACTACCTGTTCAAACCGCTGGACCCGCTGATCCTCAAGAGCAAGGTGAATTTTTTCCTGGAGCTGGACCGGCAGCGCCGCGAGCTGCAGGTGAAACTCAAGGAGGCCCAGGCGCACCGGGCCGCCTATGAGGCGGAGAAGCGCAATCGCGGCCAGGGGGAGTAAGTGCCCGGCGCGACGCCCGTTAAAGCGGTCGTTATGGGGGCATCCTGGGGTGGCTTGAACGCCTATTCCTCGGTGCTCGCCAGCTTGCCTGAAGGCTTTCCCGCGGCCATCATGTTGGTCCAGCACCAGAACGCCAGCACCGAGAACAGGCTGGCCTGGCTGCTGGCCCGCTACAGCCGGCTGCCGGTGGTGGCACCGGAAGACAAAGAGCGCATCCGGCCCGGGCACGTCTATGTGGCGCCGCCCGGCTACCATATGCTGGTGGACGCAGACGAAACCATTGCGTTGTCCATGTACCGGGCGGTGCATTTCTCCCGGCCGTCGATTGACGAGTTGTTCTTTTCGGCGGGCCACGTGTATGGCAAAAAGGTGATCGGGGTGATCCTCACCGGCGCCAACGAAGACGGCTCCGAGGGTCTGGACTATATACGCCGCCGCGGCGGGCTGACCCTGGCTCAGTCGCCGCAGAGCAGCGAGGCGCCGGCCATGCCGGAAGCCGCGATAACAAAGGGATCGGTGCGGGAAGTGCTGGATCTGGAACGCATCGGCCCGTATCTGGCGGAATTCTTGATTGGGTTGCAAGATGAAAAAACAGAACATCCTGGTCGTCGATGATCACCGGGAGAACCTGATCGCCATGGAGGCGTTGCTGGAGGCCGAGGACCGCAACCTGGTCATGGCCGGCTCCGGCAACGAGGCCCTGGCGTTGGCGCTCAAGCACGATTTCGCGCTGGTCCTGCTCGACGTACAGATGCCGGAGATGGACGGCTTCGAGGTGGCGCAGCTGATGCGCCAGAACCGCAAGACCCGGCACATCCCGATTATCTTCGTCACCGCCATCTCCAAGGAACAGAAGTACGTGTTCGAGGGCTACCGGCACGGCGCCGTGGACTATTTGTTCAAGCCCGTCGATGAACAGATTCTCGATGCCAAGGTCAATGTGTTTATGGAGCTGGACCGCCAGCGGCGTAAGCTGCAGCAGGCGGTGGTGCAGATGAAGCGCCTCAAGGACGAGAACGAGCGCCTGCTGCACGCCCTCGGCGAGTCGGTGGTGGGCGCCGACGCCGACGGCCAGGTGACCTTTTGCAACGAATCCGCCTGCGCGCTGCTGAACGTGGAGCGCGACACCCTGCTGGGCACACCGGTGACGCCGCTGCTGTTCGGCCAGGGGGAATGGCGGGATTCGCCGGTTCTGGCCCGCTGCGCCGAGGGGCGGCACTGGGAAGACGACCTGGATGTGTACCCGTCCGGCGACGATGAGCCGGTGCCGCTGCGGGTGCACGCCAACCCGGTGCTGCGCGAGGGCGGCGAGTTCACCGGGGTGGTGTTCATGTTGCGGCCGCGGGAAGCGGAGGCCGGCGACGACCGCCGCGAGCGCCGCCGCCACCCGCGCAAGCGCATGTTTCATGAACTGGTGGTGTTCGACCGCAGCACCGGTGGTAACGTGGGCCGGCTGACCAACCTGAGCGTCGGCGGCTTCAAGCTGTCGTTGCGGCGGGACGTGGCGCCCAGCGAGCAGCTGCAATTGGGGATGGTGCTTCCGGACCAGATCGGCGGCGTCAACACGATGAGCTTCAACGCCAGGGTGGTGTGGAGCGAGGCACTGGACGAGCCGGGGGAATACCACGCCGGTTTTCAGTTCCTGGATCTCTCCGACAGCAACGGGGAGATCGTGGAAATACTTATGGAAAGGTATTGATGTATGAGTGAAGCAGTCATGGAGCAGTCCGAGCTGCCGGAAGTGGGCGACGGCCCGCTGCTGTTGCCCTACGGCTACGCCCGCCGGTTCGGTGTGCTGCTGCGGGAAAAAGACGGCCGGCGTGAACTCTGTTGCCGCGACGACGTGTCGCTGTCGGCGGTGGCCGAGGTGCAGCGCTGGCTGGGCGGGCTGCCCGCCATCGTGCGGCTGGACGACGGCGCCTTCAGCGCCGCCATGGCGATCACCTACGAGCAGCAGCGCGGCGCCGCCGCCGAGGCCGCCGACAACCTGGAAGGCCTGGACCTGGCCAGCCTGGCGGACTCGCTGCCGGAGACCTCGGACCTGCTGGAGCAGGAAGACGACGCCCCCATCATCCGGCTGATCAACGCCCTGTTCCAGGAAGCGATCCGCGAGGACGCCTCCGACATTCACATCGAAACCTTCGAACGCCGCCTGGTGGTACGCATGCGGGTGGACGGGGTGCTGCGCGAGGTGCTCACCCCCAAACGCGAGCTGGCGCCGCTGCTGGTGTCGCGGATCAAGGTAATGGCGCGCCTGGACATCGCCGAGAAGCGGATCCCCCAGGACGGCCGCATCTCCCTGCGCCTGGGCGGCCGGGACGTGGACGTGCGGGTCTCCACCATGCCTTCCAGCAACGGCGAGCGGGTGGTGCTGCGTCTGCTCGACAAGCAGGCCGGCCGCCTGCAGGTCTCCCATCTGGGCATGGGCGACGTCTGCGACCAGCACATGCGCGAGCTGATCCATAAGCCGCACGGCATCATCCTGGTCACCGGCCCCACCGGTTCCGGTAAGACCACCACGTTGTATGCCTCGCTGACCGAGCTCAACGACAGCACCCGCAACATCCTCACCGTGGAAGACCCGATCGAATACCAGCTGGAGGGCATCGGCCAGACCCAGGTGAACACCAAGGTGGACATGACCTTCGCCCGCGGCCTGCGCGCCATTCTCCGCCAGGACCCGGACGTGGTGATGGTGGGCGAGATCCGCGACCTGGAAACCGCCGAGATCGCGGTGCAGGCGTCCCTCACCGGTCACCTGGTACTGTCCACCCTGCACACCAACACCGCGGTGGGCGCGGTGACCCGGCTGCAGGACATGGGCATCGAGTCGTTCCTGCTTTCAAGCTCGCTGCTCGGGGCCCTGGCCCAGCGCCTGGTGCGGGTGCTGTGTCCGGACTGCAAGCGTCCCTACCAGCCCAGTGAAAGCGAACGCCGCATGCTCGGCCTGGCCCCGGACCAGGACGTGACCCTGTACCACCCGGAGGGTTGCGAGACCTGTAACAACCAGGGCTACCGGGGCCGTACCGGCATCTACGAGCTGGTGATCATCGACGACGCCATGCGCGAACTGATCCACGAACGCGCCGGCGAGCTGGAGATCACGCGGCACGCCCGCAAGCTGACCCCCAGCATCCGCGAGGACGGCTGGCGCAAGGTGCTGGCCGGCGACACCAGCATCGAAGAAGTACTGCGCGTCACCAAGGAAGACTGATGCCCGCTTTTGAATTCCGCTCCCTGGATCACCGGGGCAAAGTAAAACGTGGCACCCTGGAGGCGGACAGCGCCCGCCATGTGCGCCAGCAGCTGCGCGGCAAGGGCTGGGTGCCGCTGGAGGTGTCCGAGGCCAAGGACCACCAGTCCGGGGGCGGTCTGTCGGCGCGCCTGTCCGGCACCGGCAAGCTCAAGGGCGGCGAACAGGCGCTGATCACCCGGCAGATGGCCACTCTGTTGAAATCCGGCCTGCCGGTGGAGCAGGCCCTGGGCGCGGTGGCCAAGCAGGCCGGCAACCCGCGCGTGGAAAAAATCGTCATGGCGGTGCGCGGCAAGGTGCTGGAGGGCTTCAGCCTGGCGCGGGCGCTGGCCGAATACCCGCGCGCCTTCCCGGAAATGTACCGCGCCACCGTGGCGGCCGGCGAGCAGAGCGGCCACCTGGAACAGGTGCTGGAACAGCTCGCCGACTACCTGGAAACCCGCGACGACACCGGCCGCTCGGTCAGCCAGGCGATGATTTACCCGGCCTTCATCATGATCTTCTCGGCGTTGGTGATAGGCTTCCTGATGGCGTTCGTGGTGCCCAAGATGGTGGCCGTGTTCGACAACCGGGAGCAGGCCATGCCCTTTATCACCGTGGCGGTGATCGCGCTCAGCGATTTCGTGCGCGCCTGGGGCTGGCTGCTGGCGCTGGTGGTGGTGGGCGCCGTGGTGGCGTTTTCCCGCGCCATGCGCGAGCCGGCGTTCAAAATGCGCGTTCACCGCCGGTTGGCGGCGCTGCCGCTGATCGGCACCATGATGCGGGCCTCCGACAGCGCCCGGCTGGCCAGCACCCTGGGCATTCTCGGGCGCTCCGGCGTGCCGCTGGTGGATGCCCTGTTCATCGCCGCCCAGGTGGTCGGCAACCTGGCCATCCGCGAGGCGGTGGTGACCGCCGCCGCCCGGGTCCGCGAGGGCGGCAGCCTGAGCCGGGCCCTGGAAACCAGCGGCTATTTCCCGCCCATGCTGGTGCAGATGATCGCCAGCGGCGAGACCAGTGGCGAGCTCGACAACATGCTCACCCGGGCGGCGGATTACCAGGAACGGGAACTCACCAGCACGGTCCAAACCATGGTGGGGTTGCTGGGCCCGCTGATGCTGTTGACCATGGCCGGGTTCGTGATTCTCATTGTTCTGGCGGTGATGCTGCCGATCATGCAGATGAACAATTTCATGGCGGGCTGACCCGCCGGCAAGAAGAAAAAGCGCAATCCCCAAAAACAAGGAAGTGACTTCCAGACAACACGAAAAGGTGTCTCATGAAAAAGATGCAACGCACCCAGAGCGGTTTCACGCTGCTGGAAATCATGGTGGTGGTGGCCATTATCGGTCTGCTCGCCGCGATGATCGTGCCCAATGTGATCGGGCAGGGGGAACAGGCCAAGGTGGACATCGCCAAGACCAATATGTCGCGGGTGGTCCAGCAGCTTGATATGTACAAGTTCAACAACGGCACTTACCCGTCCACCGAAGAGGGCCTCAACGCCCTGGTGGAACGCTCCGCATCGGCGCGCAAGTGGCCCGAGGGCGGTTACCTGCCGAGCGTGCCGGAAGATCCCTGGGGCAACGAGTACGTGTACATCAGCCCCGGCGTGGACGGCCCGTTCGACCTGTATTCGCTGGGCGCCGACGGCGCGGAAGGCGGCGAGGGCACCGACGCGGACATCAGCTGGCGCGATAGCGACAACTGATGTGGCGGGCCGGGCCTGACGCCAAGCCGCGCGGCCGCCGCCAAAGTGGCTTCACCCTGCTGGAAATCCTGGTGGTGGTGGGGCTGGTGGCGATGCTGTCCCTGGCGGTGCTGGTGGTGCCGGTGTGGGTCGACGACCAGCGCCAGCTGGACAGCGAAAGCGCCAGCCTCGCCGACACCCTCATCATGCTCAACGAGCAGAGCCTGTTCTCGGGGCGTCTGATGGCGCTCAGAGTCACGGAACGGGGCTGGACGCCGTTGACCTACGACGTCGGCGAGCGGGCCTTCGTGCCCGCCCAGGGCAACGGCCTGCAGGCCAACCGCCTGCCCGAGAGCCTGGAACTGACCTGGCAGTACGACGACCTGCCCGACGACGAGGACGAAGAGCGGGTGTCCCTGCAGGACGCCGCCAAGCAACTGGTCAGCGACGACCCGTTCGGCGGCGATGACCAGGGCCTGCTCGGCGACGACCGTGACGAACCGGAAAACGGACGGGACGAGGAGGAAGAGGACCAAGAGCCGCTGCCCCAGGTGTTCTTTTTCCCCAGCGGCGAGACCACGCCGATCACCTTCACGGTGCGCTCCCGGCAGGACCTGGACCTGGAAGCCCGCCGACAGATGACCGCCCTGGGCAAGGTACGCGACCCGGACCGGGACGAAGAAGAAGAGGCCCTGACCGCGCCGGATGAAAAGCCGGACGACAGCCTGATCGACGACGACTTTCTGGAGGATTGACCATGACCTCGCGCGGCCGGCAACACAGCCAGGCGGGCTTCACATTGGTGGAGGTGGTGCTCGCGGTAGCGGTGCTGGCGCTGGCCATGGTCACCCTGGGCCAGACGCTGGGCGCCAGCGCCGTGGCCTACCGCAATATCGACGACACCCGCCAGGCCTATCTGGTCGCCGCCGACAAGCTGGTGGAGATGCAGGTGTACCAGCAATGGCCCAACACCGGCACCAACGACGACCAGGTGACCCGCGGCGACCGCGAGTGGTGGGTGCGCACCACCATCAGTTCCGGGCCCTATCCGGACACCCGCCGGGTCGACATCGAAGTGGGCGAAATGCGCGACGATGACGAAGGCGATCTGGTCTACGAGCTGGCCAGCCTGATCGGCAAACCGGCCCAGGAGGGGCAGTCCCTCACCGGTGGCGAGCAGGGCGGCGGTGGTCAGCAGGGCGGCGGCGGCCAGGATATGACGGGGGGCTGATGCGCGATTCCAGGGCACGGCAGCCGGGGTTCACCCTGCTGGAAATGTTGATCACCATCGCCATCTTCGCGCTGATGTATGTGGTGGCGGTGGAATTTCTCAGCAGCGCCATGAACAACCGCGACACCCTCAGTGAGGGCGCCACCGAGCTGGAGGACGCCCAGCGCGCGGTGACCTACCTGACCCTGGATTTCGAACAGATGATCGCCCGGCCGGTGCGCGACCCCTACGGTGATCCGCAACCGGCCCTGATCGGCAACGACAACTACGTGGAATTCACCCGCCTGGGCTGGGCCAACCCCTTCGCGCTGCGCCGCCGCAGCGAAATGCAGCGCGTGGTCTACGCCTTCGAGGACGAAAAGCTCTACCGCCGCTACTGGCCGGTGCTGGACACCAACGTGGCCACCGAATTCCAGGAAGACGTGCTGCTCGACGGCGTCGCCGACTTCAAGGTCCGTTATCTTGACCAGGCGCAGACCGGCGAAGTGGGCTGGCTGGAATTCTGGCCCGAGCCGGCCCTCGCCAACACGCCGGTGTGGCAGCAGCGGCTGCCGAAAAGCGTGGAAATCGACATCGAAATGGAAGACGGGCAAACCCTGCACCGCTACTTCCGCACGGTGGTGAACCCATGGGCGTCCTGATCGCACACCCGCGCAGCGGCGGGCGGCGCCGCCAGCAGGGCATGGCGCTGATCATCGTGTTGATGCTGTTCGCGATCCTGGCGGCGGTGACCACCGAGGTGATGTTCCGCCAGGACCGCTTCCGGGTGCGCACCGAGAACCTGCTCGAGTGGGACAAGCGCTACCAGTACGCCATGGCCGCCGAGGTGGTGGCGGTGCAGGGGCTGATCGACGACCTGGACGAAGACCGCCGCACCAACCAGCAACTGGACGAATGCATTGAAGAGCAGTGGGCCGTGCAGCTGACGCCCACGCCCTACGAGGACGCCATTCTCAGCGCCAGCGTTCAGGACCTGCAGGGACGCTTTAACCTGAACTGGCTGGTGGAGGCCAACGGCGCCGGCTTCACCCGCGACGACGAGGCCCGGGATATGTTGCAACGGCTGTTGCAGCAGACCCTGCCGGACCCGGGCAAGGCGAGCATCCTCGCCAACGAGATGACCGACTGGATCGACAGCAACAACATCGTCGACGCCGTGGAAGGCGCGGAAGACGCGGAATACCGCCTCAGCCGCACGCCCAACATGCCGGTGGCCCATGAAAGCGAAATGCGGGCGCTGCGCAGCTTCGAGGTGGAGGACCTGTTTCCGGACCCCACCGCCTGGGGGCTGTTCACCGCCTTGCCCAGCGACACGGCGCTGAACGTGAACACCGCGCCGTTGCCGGTGCTGGACGCGGTGCTCGGGCCGCTGGCCGGCTCCGACGCCGCCGAAGCGGTGGTGTCGCTGCGCCAGGAAGAGCCCATCGAGGACATCGGCACCCTGATGCAGCAGGAGCCGTTCAGCAGCCTGGACGCGGATCAAAAGCAGGCCCTGAGCGACCGTCTCGGGGTCGCCAGCGAGTACTTCCAGGTGATGGTGGACGTGGAAGTGGCCGGCAATCTCAGCCGTCTGGTCAGCCGGGTGCGGCGCTCCGCCGGCGGCGGCGCGGACGGCACCCGGGTGTACAGCCGCCAGGTGAAGCCGCTGCTGTCGCCGCTCGAACCCGCCTGCAATCCCTTTTACAATGCGGGCGATGACAACAACAATGTGATAGACAGTATTCCAGGGACGTAAAGGATTCTTATTGTGGCCGATTCAGCATTGATCTATCTGGCCCCGGGGGCATTTCAGGACGCACTGGCCGACGCCAGGGTGTTGTTCCAGGAAAGCCGCGCGGACAGCCCGCGCCAGGGCAGCCTGGGCGAGGCGCTGGAAGCGCTCTCCGGGCGGGCGGTGAACCTGGTGGTGACCAGCGCCGAAGCGCTGCTCACCGGCGTCACCCTGTCGCGCAAGCAGGCCCGCCATTTGCAGCGGGTGCTGCCCTATCTGCTTGAGGAGCAGTTGCTGGAAGCGCCGGAGCAGCTCTGGTTCGCGTCCGGCAAGGCCGAGCACGGCCGCTACCCGGTGGCGGTGATCAACCGGCCCAATCTGGAAGCGCTGATCGACCTGTGCCGCGAGCACCGGGTGCGCCCGCAGAGCCTGAAAGCCGACGCCGACCTGCTGGCCGCCCAGACCCCGGTGCTGATCACCGTGGAAGGGTGGGGCACGCTGATTCTGGAGCGCGACCAGGCGCTGGTGGCCGACGACGCCCAGCGCGAAGCGGTGCTGGCGCTGCACGGCGACGACGAACTGCATTTCACCCGCCTGGAAGACCCGGCCACGCTGTGCGATCAACTGCAGGCCGCGCTGGCCGCCGATCACGGCGTGGAGATGCTGCAGGGGGCCTTTTCACAACGGCAGAACCAGGCCAGCGGCCCGTCCCCCTGGCAGCCGTGGAAACCGGTCATGGGGCTGGCCGCGGCGGTGTTCTTTATTGCCCTGGCGGCGGTCTGGGCCCAGCAGTGGCGCTACCAGAAAGCGGCCGACGAGACCTTCGCCCAGGCCGCCGAGCTGTACCAGTCACTGTTCCCCGGCGACCGCGCCACCTCCGGCCTGCGCCGCCAGTTCCAGGCGCGCCTGGCCCGTTTGGGCGGTGACGGGGACGGCGGCGGCGGGACCCTGTTCCGCGTCCTGCCGGCGGTGGCCTCGACGCTGTCGCAAAGCGAAGTGGAACCCAAGCGGCTGCAGTTCGATCAGCGCGACGGCAGCCTGCTGCTGGATCTGGGCGCCAAGGAATACAACCAGGTGGAGAAGCTGCAGGGCGCCCTCAACGAGAAAGGCGTACGCGCCACGATTGCCAACTACCGGAACGGCGCCACCGGCGTCACCGCCCGGGTGAAAGTGGAGCAGGCGGGATGAATAAGAATCTGCAACAGGCACGGGAAAAACTGGACGCCAAACTGGCGCCGGCCCGGGCCTGGTACGAGCAACGGGAACCCCGCGAACAGCGCATTCTGCAGGCCCTGGCGCTGCTGGTGGCGGCGGCGCTGGTGTACTGGCTGATCTGGCAGCCGGCCTGGGACGCCCGCGACGCGGCCCGCCAGCGCTATCTCGCCAACCAGGAAACCCTGGCCTGGATTGAAAGCAACGCGGACGCGGTGCGCGCGGCCCGTGGTGGCGGCGGCAATACCGGTGCCGACCTGGGCCCCAACTGGACCAGCAATATCAGCCGTTCGGTGCAGTCCTACGGGCTGACCCTGCGTGGCTTCACGCCGGACGGTAACCGTTCGGTGCGCATCCAGATGGAAAACCAGCCCGCCAGCGAGATGCTGCTCTGGCTGCAGGCCATGGAGGAAAAGGGCCTGACCCTGGCGACCATGGAAATGAGCGCCGGCGACAAACCGGGCACCGCCTCCCTGCGTGCCACCCTGGCGCGCTGATCCGTGGCGAAAAAAGCCACCCGCAAAAAAGCCCCGCGACGGCCCGCCGGCTCCCCAGGCGCCACCGGCGGGGCCGCGCTCACCGCCTGGTTCTGCTACGCGCTGACCACGGTGGTGCTGGCCCTGGGGATCACCTGGGCCCTCTACGCCCAGGCCGATTACGGCTACGCCTTCTGGTATAAAACGCTGGATATCGACCGGCACATCGAGCAGTACGGGCCCCTGAACCGTTTCCAGCGGGCGGATTTCGAGGCGCTGGACGCCGACCAGCACATCGAGCTGTTTCACCGCATCCGGGTGGCGGTACACGACGGTGGCGAGGGGCTGGCGTCGATCCGCTATCCGGACCGCCAGGGCACGCCGGTGACCCTGCTGCGGCCCGCCGAAGTGCAACACCTGCGCGACGTCGCCCATCTTATCGACAGTGGCCGCTGGGCCCTGGCGGTGGCCTTCCTGGTCTGGCTGCCGCTGGCCGCCGGGGTGGCCCGCCGGCCTGCGCCGGATTGGCGGCGGCGGGCGCTGGTCGCTGTGACCCCGTTGCTGGCTATGGTAGTTTGGCTGCTCGTTTCCGGGCCTGAAGCGGTGTTCTACCAGTTCCATATCTGGCTGTTTCCCGCCGACCATGAGTGGTTCTTCTACTGGCAGGACTCATTGATGAGCACGCTGATGAAAGCGCCGGTGCTGTTTGGCGGCATTGCCGTGGTGCTCGTGGGGGGCACCCTGGTTCTCACGCCGTTGTTCTACCGTGGCGGTCTCTGGCTGATCGGGCGCCTGCGCCGCGGCCCACTCTGATAATTAGATATTCATGAGCATAGATGTATTGGCCGCCGACGAGCGCGGCGACGAGAACGTGCAACGCTGGCTGGCTTCCGGCTTGCCGGTGCCGCCGAGCTGGCGTATTTCCCGCCAGGCCGTGCTGGAGCAGGACACCGACGGCCTGGTGCGCCGGCTGCGCGCCTTGCCGCGCATGTTCAACGGCGAGCGTTACTGGGTGCTGCACCAGGGGGCCATGAACGCGGAGTCCCAGCGCGAGAGCCTGCTCAACCTGGATTCCGACGAAGCCCTGGCGGCGGCCCTGACCACGGTGTTCGGCCGCGACCCGGCCCCCGAGCAGGTGGTGGTGCAGGCGTTGCCCCGCCAGCGTGCCGCCGGGGTGCTGTTCACCCGCCACCCGCTGCGTCAGGATCTGCCGCACATGGTGGTGGAAGGCGTGGCCGAAGGCGGCGCCGAACGGCAGCGCCTGATTTTCGATGAGGACGGGCGCCTGGTGTATCGCGCCGACAGCGACGCGGTGGCCCTGGATCAGGCGGTGCCCGCGTCCCAGTTGCTGGCGCTTGGCGAGCAACTCAAACGGGGCTTCGAACGGCCCCAGGCCGGCGAATGGATCCACGACGGCGAGCGGCTGTGGTTGCTGCAGACCCTGCCGGTGGGCTCGCTGCCGGTGCCCAAGGAAGTCTGGACCCGCCGCGCCACCCCGGCCCTGTTCAACCAGGCGCTGACCCCGCTCTGGTACACCCTGGCCGGGCGCTGGCTGAAGACCCATTTCTGGCGAAGCCTGGTTGAGAAGCACGGCTGGGACGATCTCGCGCGGATCGAACCCTACCGCCGCCAGCAAAGCCACCTCTACACCAACAGCGAATTTTTCCGCCGCCTGCGCGAGCACCATCCCGGCGCGGCGGCCAAGGTGCCGCCCGCCTGGCAACCGCTGGAAAGCGTGGCCGGCTACCCCGGCGCCGGCAAACCGGCCGGACGGCTGCAGCATTGGCGGCAGAGCGGCGAACTGGCGGTGATCGGCCGGCGGCTCAAGGGCTGGCGGGCGCCGCACCGGGACCGTGAACGCCTGTGGCGCAGCCTGATGGAACTGGACCGTATCGGCGAGCGTCTGGCCGCCCAGGAGGGCGCGCTGGCCTATCTGTCGCTGCCCGACCGCCTGCTCGCCGAGCGCGACCCGGTTCCTCTGGCGCTGCTGCTCAGCGAGGTGGAGATGGCCGCCCTGCGGGCGGTGCTGGCCGGCGACCGGAGCGCGCTCGAGGCCAGCCGCCTGCGCACCGGGGCGGACCCGGTGCACGCCCCGCTGTGCGACCAGCCGGCGCAGTTCCAGAGCCTGCGCACGCCGGCACGGCCGCCGACACTGCACGAAGAGATTCCGCCGCACCTGGATCAAAGCCTGTTGCGGCTGGCGCGGCGCGCCCGCGGGCTGCGCTTCGCCGTCGGTAACCGGCTGCGCACCCTGTTGGTGGACGTGGCCGCGCTGCTGGTGCGCGACAAATTGCTCGCCCACCCGGACGACGTCTTCTTTCTCTACTTCGACGAGCTCTGGGAACTGTGGATGCAGGGCAGGGTGCCGGCGTCCGCCTCCGGCGACGTGATCGGCCAGCGCAAGGTGCGCTACCTGGAAGACGCCCACGCCGGCGCCCCGGACTGGAAGATGGACCGCATCGGTTTCGGCTTCGGCGGCGGTGGCCGGCTCAGCCCGGTACTGCGCGGCGCCACCCTGGTGCCCGGCACCGCCAGCGGCCCGGTGCGCCGCCTGTGCAGCGCCTGGGCCCTGAACCGGCTGCAACCCGGCGACATCGTCGTGGTGGACCAGGTCGACCCCAGCTGGGCCCCCTGGCTGGTCCAGGCCGCCGGCCTGGTGATCACCGGCCGCGACCCCGCCAACGTCGCCGCCAGCCTCGCGGTCGCCTGCGCCATCCCCGCGGTCTGGGACGTCAGCGACGTCATGCACAGCGTCGTTGACGGAAGGAGAGCCACGCTCGATGAGCGTGGCGAGTTAATAGTTAACAATGAATAGTTAATAGCGAGAGCAGTTAACAGTTAACAGTGAAAAGTTAATAGTGGCGCGGGTGGGGCCGGGGAAGCGGAGCGGCCGTGCCCGCGCTGCTTAGGCGGCCAGCTTCCCGCCACCCCAGAAGCGCGGGCACGGCCCAGGAATCAGCCCGCGATCCCACCCGCGAACTGTTCACTGTTAACTCTTAACTATTAATTGTCGTCTATGTATCCGAGCAGGTGCGGCACCATCTTCTCAATGTCCTTGCGCGACATGCCTTTGCGGGCCGCGTAGTCGTCCATCTGGTCCTTGCCGAGCTTGCCGGTGCCGAAGTATTTGGATTCCGGGTGGGAGAAGTACCAGCCGGACACCGCCGCCGCCGGGAACATGGCGTAGTGTTCGGTGAGCGTCATGCCGGCGTTTTTCTCCGGCTCCAGCAGTTCCCACAGCAGGCTTTTCTCGGTGTGGTCGGGGCAGGCGGGGTAGCCCGGCGCCGGGCGGATGCCGCGATACTTTTCGGAAATAATGTCCTGGTTGCTGAGCGTTTCGTCGCTGTCGTAGCCCCAGAATTCCTTGCGCACCCGTTCGTGCAGGCGTTCCGCGAAGGCTTCGGCGAGACGGTCCGCCAACGCCTTGATCATGATCGAGGAGTAGTCGTCGTGGTCGGCTTCGAAGCGCTGCACGTGCTCGTCGATGCCGATGCCGGCGGTGACCGCGAAGCCGCCCAGCCAGTCGGTCTTGCCGCTTTCCTTCGGGGCGATGAAATCGCTCAGGCAGTAGTCCGGCTTCTGGTTCTTGCTGCGGTCCAGCTGCTGGCGCAGATGATGCAGCGTCATGAACGGCTGGTCGTCGCCGGGCTGGCGGTACAGATGGATGTCGTCCATGTCGGAATGGGCGGGCCAGAAGCCGATCACGCCGCGGGCGGTGAGCCACTTTTCGTTGACGATTTTATCCAGCATCTCGCGGGCGTCGCTGTAGAGCTTGGTGGCTTCCACGCCGACCACTTCGTCTTCGAGGATGCGCGGGAACTTGCCGGCCAGCTCCCAGGAGCGGAAGAAGGGCGTCCAGTCGATGCGCTCCACCAGCTCGTCGAGGGGGTACTCCTCGAACACCTTGAGGCCTTTAACCTTCGGCTCCGGCGGCGTGTAATTATCCCAGTCCGGCTGGAAGCGGTGCTCGCGGGCCTGCTCGATGCTGATCAGCGAGCGGTCCACCTGCTGCTGCTTGCGGCGTACGCGCAGGTCCTCGTAGGTCTGTTTGATCTCCGCCACATAGTCCGCTTTCTGGGTTTTCGAAAGCAGGCGTGAGGCGACGCCCACGGCCCGGGAGGCGTCCGCCACGTGGATCACCGGGTTGTGGTAATTGGGGTCGATCTTCACCGCGGTATGAATGCGGCTGGTGGTGGCGCCGCCGATCATCAGCGGTTGCTCCATGCCCAGGCGCTCCATCTCACTGGCCACGTGCACCATCTCGTCCAGCGACGGGGTGATCAGGCCCGACAGGCCGACGATGTCCACCTTCTCCTGGCGGGCGGTTTCCAGAATCTTGTCGCAGGGCACCATCACGCCCAGGTCGACCACGTCGTAGCCGTTGCACTGCAGCACCACGCCGACGATGTTCTTGCCGATGTCGTGCACATCGCCTTTCACCGTGGCCATCAGAATCTTGCCGTTGGCCTCATCCTGGGTGCCGAGCTCTTCCTTCTCTTTCTCCATGTAGGGCAGCAGGTAGGCCACCGCCTTTTTCATCACGCGGGCGGACTTCACCACCTGGGGCAGGAACATCTTGCCTTCGCCGAACAGGTCGCCGACCACGTTCATGCCGTCCATCAGCGGGCCTTCGATCACGTGCAGCGGGCGCTCCGCGTTCTGGCGCGCCAGCTCGGTGTCCTCTTCCACGTAATCGGCGATGCCTTTCACCAGGGCGTGCTCCAGGCGTTGCTCCACCGGCCAGGAGCGCCACTCCTGGTCTTCCTTCTTGGCTTCTTTTTCGCCGGAGCCTTTGTACTTCTCGGCCAGGTCGAGCAGCCGCTCGGTGCCGTCGTCGCGGCGGTTGAGCACCACGTCTTCCACCGCGTCGCGCAGTTCGTCGGGGATGTCCGCGTAGATCGCCAGCTGCGACGGATTGACGATGCCCATGTCCATGCCGTTTTTGATGGCGTAGTACAGGAACACCGCGTGGATCGCTTCGCGCACCGGGTTGTTGCCCCGGAACGAGAAGCTGACGTTGGACACGCCGCCGGAGATCATCGCGTGGGGCAGGGTGCGCTTGATTTCCGCCACCGCCTCGATGAAGTCCACCGCGTAGTTGTTGTGTTCCTCAATGCCGGTGGCGATGGCGAAGATGTTGGGGTCGAAAATAATGTCTTCCGGCGGGAAGCCCACTTCCTCGGTGAGCAACTTATAGGCACGGGTACAGATGCGGACTTTTTCGTCGCGGCTTTCCGCCTGGCCGTCCTCGTCGAACGCCATCACCACGGTGGCGGCGCCGTAGCGGCGGATCAGCCGGGCCTGGTCGAGGAACGCTTTCTCGCCTTCCTTCAAGGAAATGGAGTTGACCACGCCCTTGCCCTGGATGCATTTCAGGCCCGCTTCGATCACCTCCCACTTGGAGGAGTCGATCATGATCGGCACCTTGGAGATTTCCGGCTCCGCGGCCACCAGGTTGAGGAAGCGCACCATGCACTCCTTCGACTCCAACATGCCTTCGTCCATGTTGATGTCGATGATCTGGGCGCCGTTCTCCACCTGGTCGCGGGCCACGTCCAGGGCGGTGTCGTAATCCTCTTCCTTGATCAGGCGCAGGAAGCGCTTGGAACCGGTCACGTTGGTGCGCTCGCCGACGTTCACGAACAGGTCGTCCGGCGCGATGTTGCAGGGCTCCAGGCCGGACAGGCGGCACTGCACCGGAATCTCCGGCAGGCGGCGCGGCGTCTTGCCGTGCACCGCCTCGGCGATCGCCGCGATGTGCTCCGGGGTGGTGCCGCAGCAGCCGCCGATGATGTTCAGAAAGCCGGAGTCCGCCCACTCGCCGATTTCCCGCGCCATGGTGTCGGCGTCCAGGTCGTACTCGCCCATTTCATTGGGCAGGCCGGCGTTGGGGTGCGCGGAGACATGGAATTCGCTGATCCGCGACAGCTCTTCCACATAGGTGCGCAGTTCCATCGGCCCGAGGGCGCAGTTCAGGCCCATGGACAGCGGCCGCGCGTGGCGCAGGGAATTATAGAACGCCTCGGTGGTCTGGCCGGTCAGCGTCCGCCCGGAAGCGTCGGTGATGGTGCCGGAAATCATCACCGGCAGATCCAGGCCCTTCTCGTAGCAGTACTGATCCACGGCGAACACCGCCGCCTTGGCGTTGAGGGTGTCGAAGATGGTTTCGATCAGAATCAGGTCGATGCCGCCTTCCACCAGGCCGTCGATGGCGTCCAGATAGGACGCCACCAGCCGGTCGAAATCGGTGTTGCGGTAGCCCGGGTCGTTCACGTCCGGGCTGATGCTGGCCGTGCGGTTGGTGGGGCCCAGCACGCCGGCCACGAAGCGCGGGCGCTCCGGGGTGGCGACGGCGTCCGCCGCGCGGCGCGCCACCCGGGCGGCGGCCACGTTGATCTCGCGTGCGAGATCTTGCATATCGTAGTCCGCCATGGCGATGGCGGTACTGTTGAAGGAGTTGGTCTCGATGATGTCCGCGCCGGCGTTCAGATAATCGCGGTGCAGCTGTTCGATCATCTCCGGCTGGGTGATGCTCAGCAGGTCGTTGTTGCCCTTCAGGTCGGAAGGCCAGTCCGCGTACTGGCTGCCGCGATACTGGGCTTCCGAGAGCTCCAGGCGCTGGATCATCGTGCCCATGCCGCCGTCGAGAATGACGATTCGCTCCCGGAGGAGGGCGGTGAGTTGTTCGCGGCGGTTCGAGGACATGCAAGGCTCCATCATTGTGTGGCCCGTGGAAAACCGGGGCGCGCATTATACCGGCTGTGGCCGGGTTACCCAACGTGGCAGGTGCGTTATACTCCCGCCCATCGAACAGCGCCGCTCTCCCGCGGCGGTTTAGGACAGTGTAAGGGGAGTTTGATGCGTCGTACCGTGATCGTAGTGCTGGCTTTGGCCGGCTTCGCTTTTCTGTGGCGCGTGGTGCCGCACGATTTCAATATGACGCCGATGGGGGCGCTGGCGTTGTTCGCCGGGGCTTATTTGCGCCAACCCCTGGCCCGGGTACTGGTGCCGCTCGCCACCCTGGTGGCGTCCGATCTGATTCTCGGCTTCCATGATACCGCCTTGTACGTCTACGGCGCCTTCGCCGTGATCGCCCTGGGCGGGGTGCTGCTGCGCCGGCGGGGCCTGCTGGCCCACACCGGCGGCGCGGTGGCGGCGGCACTGCTGTTCTACGCCGTCACCAACTTCGGCGTCTGGGCCGCCGGCGTGCTGTATCCGGCGGACGCTTCCGGCCTGCTGGCCAGCTACGCCGCCGGTCTGCCGTTCCTGTGGAAGACCCTGGCCGGCAATGTGTTTTTCACCGTGCTCTTTTTCGCTGTTTTCCAGCTGGTGGAGCGCTACCAGCCGCACACACAGAGCACCGAATCCCGTTGATCGAGGCCCGCGGCAAGCTCTGTTCGCGTTGGCTTGCCGTGGCCACCCGTACGTTCAAAGCGATATCCCCGGGTACCGGATCGACAATCACTTCGAGGAGGAATAATGCGTAAAAATTGGTCGGCCCTGGCGTGCGGCGTGGCGGTAATGCCGGCGATGGTTCACGCCCAGGAAGCGGAGCAGGAGAGTGCTCAGGAGCGCGCCTGGGACATCGAAACGGAGGCGTCCTACCTCCTCTCGCGGGGCAACAGCGAATCCGAGTCGATTGTCGGCAAGGTCAACGCCGCCCATGACGGCGTCAACTGGCGCCAGACCGCCAAGGCGGAAGCCGTCAACACCATGAGCGATAACGATGATGGCGAGGAAGAGCGCACCGCGGAACGCTACTACGCCTCCTACAAGCTCGACCGCAAACTGACCGACAACAACTATCTGTTCAACGTGCTGACCTACGACAAAGACAACTTCTCGGGGTTCCAGTATCAGGCCAGCTACGCGCTCGGTCTGGGTCGCCGTTTCCTGGAAACGCCGGCGCACACCCTGGACCTTGAAGCCGGTCCCGGTTACCGCGTGGAGTGTCTGGAGCCGGAGGATTCCTATACCGGCTGTGACAACAAGGATGAAAGCGTGATCGCCCGTTTCGCCGGTAACTACAAATGGACGATCAGCGAAAACGCTTCCTTCCGTCAGGCGGTTTCCACGGAAGTGGGCGAGGACAACACCTCGGTGCGTTCCGAAACGTCCCTGACCTCGAAGATCAACGATCACTTCGCCATGCGTCTGAGCCACCTGGTGACCCGTGATTCCGAAGTGCCTGACGGCACCCACAACACCGATCAGGAAACCAGTGTGTCGCTGGTCTACACCTTCTGATTGTCGATCGCCAGGCAATAAAAAAGCCGACCCGAGGGTCGGCTTTTTTAATTTGGTCGGAGTAGCAGGATTCGAACCTGCGACCCCTACGTCCCGAACGTAGTGCTCTACCAGGCTGAGCTATACTCCGAATGTGCGGCGTATTCTAGCAGCGAAATTTGAGAATGCCACCGTTTTAACCCGGCGGATGTACCGGTTGCGCATATTCTGGCCAAAGCCGGGTGCCACGGGCACAATGCGCGCTTCCTGAGCTTGCTCCCACACTGATTATGGCCGAAGCCAACCTGGGCCCGCTGGCCCTGAAACGCTGGCCGCACCGACGCGGCGACCCCTTGCTGCCGTTCGACGCGGCCGACCGCTATCTGCTCAAACAACTCGACGGGCACCGGCGCGGGCCGGCCACGCTGGTCCTCAACGACCAGTGCGGCGCCCTCTGGCTCACCGCCGCCGCGTCCGGCCCGGCCTGGAGCGCCGGCGACGACTGGCTGTGCTGGCGCGCCGCCGTCGCCAACGCCGAGGACAACGGCCGCGCGGCCCCCGGCGACGCCTGGCTGTGGCCCTGGCAAACGCCGCCCCGGGCGCCGGATCAGGTGCTGCTGCGACTGCCCAAAGCGGTCTCCCTGCTGGAAGCGCAGCTCGCCTGGCTGGCGGACTACCTGCCGGCGGGCACCCCGGTATGGCTGGCGGGCATGGACAAGCATCTGCCGGCCCAACTGGTGCCGCTGCTGGAACACTGGCTCGGCAACGGCCGCGCCGGGCTCGGCTGGAAAAAAGCGCGGCTGTTCACCGCCGAAGCACCCGGCGCCGCCCTGCGCGATGCGCCGGAACCGGCCCGCGTGGCCGTTCCCGAACGGGGCTGGACCCTGCAGGCCGGCCCCGGCGTATTCGGCCGCCGCCATCTGGATATCGGCGCCCGCTTTCTGCTCGACCACCTTCCCACCGACGTCAGCGGTGATGTCGCCGACCTGGGCTGCGGCAACGGCGTATTGGGGCTGAGCCTGGCGGCGGACAACCCGGCGCGGGTCACCTTCTGCGACGTCTCCTTCCTGGCGGTGGAAAGCGCCCGCGCCAACGTGGCCGACCACGACCGGCAACCGGAGCGCCACCACTTCCACCTGGGCAACGGCCTGGAAGGCATCGACAAGCAGTTCGACCTGATTCTGCTCAACCCGCCGTTCCACCGCGGCCACGCGGTGGACGACCGGGTCGCCCGCGGCCTGTTCCGCCAGGCCGCCCGCCGGCTCGCCCCCGGCGGCGAACTCCGCGTGGTCGCCAACCAGCACCTCGGCTACCAGCGCCCGCTCGGCAAGCTGTTCCCACGCGTGGACACCGTGGCCCGCAACGCCAAGTTCGTCATCTTTCGCTGCATTAAGGGCGGCCCGTAGAGGGGCTGGTGTCCAGATGTTCGGAGCTCCGTATCCGGGACGCGGTGCAATGGTGGTGCCTTCCGGGATCGCTCAAGCCCTCCATGGGCGCTCTCATTTGGCCATCCCTGGCCAAATAGGTCCCTACAGGCACCACCATTGCCCCGCTCACTAGGCAGCGGAACCGCCACGGGTCAGCTCCACCCTTTCAGAGAAAGCGCCAGGACCTTTCAATTTTCCAAGGAGCCCCGGGATCGGGTGTGCCCATCCAGGACCGTGTTTGGCCAGGGACGGCCAAACGCCGAGCCTACAGGGATGTACTCGTGGCGTGTCCTGGATGGGCACACCCGATCCCGGGGCGGGCTTTCTGGAGAGAAAAGTCTCTGGAATCCTGCCGGCCGGTTACACCGGCCTTTCGCGGGCAGGGCCCGCTCCCACAAGGGCCTGACACAGACACGCGTCCCCTCTGGAGGGAACCACATGCGCTAGAAGGAAGCGGGATCGATGGCGTCGAAGTCGGTAACCCTGGGGTGGGTACCGTCGGGCAGGGCGTTGTCTCGATCCAGCAGCACGGTGCGCAGGCCGGCCTCGCGGGCGGCGTCGAGTTCGGCTTCCACGTCGGAGAGAAACAGAATCTCGTGGCCGGGCAGGCCGATGGCGTCGCTGATGCGCCGGTAGCTGGCGGCTTCTTTCTTGCCGCCGCTGGTGGTGTCGAAGTAACCCTGGAACAGCGGCGTCAGGTCGCCGGCTTCCGAGTAGCCGAAGAACAGCTTCTGGGCGGCCACCGAACCGGAGGAGTAGACGTACAGCGAGAAGCCTTGGTGGTGCCAGTCGCGCAGCCGCCGGGCGGCGTCCGGATAAAGGTGCGCCTGGTAATCGCCGTTGCGGTAGCCGCTTTCCCAGATCATGCCCTGCAGCGCTTTCAGCGGCGTGGCTTTGCGGTCTTCATCAATCCAGGCGCGCATCAGCGCGGCGGCCTGTTCCGGCGTGGCCAGGTTTTCACCGCTGTCGCGCCGCGCCGCCGCCACCTGTTCCACCACCGCCGGGTCGTCCCAGTGGCGCGCCAGAAAGTCGCCCATCTGTTCGGCGGCGTAGGGGAACAGCACTTCCTTGACGAAGCGGATGCTGCTGGTGGTGCCTTCGATGTCGGTGAGAATGGCGCGGATCATCAATTCTCCAGACGATTAAAACGCTGGGCGATGTCGCTGCCGGTGAAGTTGGCGACCCAGCCCTCCGGGTTATTGAACAAGCGGATGGCGGTGAAGTTGGGGTTGGGCCCCATATCGAACCAGTGCGGGGTGTTGGCCGGCACCGAGATCAGGTCGCCCTTGGTGCACAGCACTTCGTAGATGCGCTCGCCGATGTGCAGGCTGAACAGGCCCTGGCCGTCGACGAAGAACCGCACTTCGTCTTCGCTGTGGCTGTGTTCCTCAAGGAATTTTTCCCGCGCCGCCTGTTTCTGCGGGTGCTCCGGGGTCATGCTGACCACGTCCACGCTCTGGTAGCCTTCCTCGTCGATCAGCCGGTCGATTTCCCGGCGATAGACGTCCAGCACTTCTTCCTGGCTGGGCTGCTCGGTGAGCGCGCCGACGGCCTGCCATTGTTCGTAGCGAATGCCCACCTTGGCCAGTTCCTCGGCCATGGCCAGCTTGTCGTTGATGATCTGTTCGGGTTGCTCGGGATGCCCGTCGCGAAACACTTTCAAATTACTCATGGGGTTTTCCTCCTCAGGGGGCTGCCGCCGATCAGCCCAGGCGGCGCCGGTCCAGTTCCACGGCCAGCAGGGTTTCCAGCGCTTCCAGCTGGCGATAGCAGGCGCCGATGTCCGCCGCCCAGGTGTACAGGCCGTGGCCGCGGATCAGGTAGGCGTGGCCGGCGTCGCCGGCGTCCATGGCCCGGTCCACCTCGGCCGCCAGCGCGGCGATGTCCTGGCTGTTTTCAAACACCGGAATGGTAAGCCGCGTGTCATGGGTTTGCACGCCGTCCAGGGCCTTGAGCAGCTCGTAGCCTTCCAGGGTGATGTGGTCGGCGGGCCAGTGCATGGTGAGCACCGTGGAGGCGTGGCTGTGGGTGTGCAGCACCGCGCCGCAGTCTGGCAGCCGGCGGTAGAGCTGGGTGTGCAGCAGGGTCTCGGCGGAGGGCTTGCCGTCGCCGACGGCGGCGCCTTCCATGTCCACCACCATGATGTCGGTCTCTTCCAGCAGGCCTTTGTCGCGGCCGGAACGGGTGATCGCCGCGTGGTCCTCGTTGAGGCGCAGCGAATAATTGCTGCTGGTGGCCGGCGACCAGCCCTGGCCGTAGATGCGGCGGCCGGTGGCGGCCAGGGCGCGGGCCGCTTCCCGGTAGGCGCTGGTGGAGTAGGGGCGGTGACTCATCAGGACCTCCGGTTCAGGCGCGACAGATGCTCGGCGACGCTGGCCGCGTCCGGCGAGCGCACCACGCCGCTTTCGGTGACGATGGCGGTGATCAACGAGGCCGGCGTCACGTCGAACGCCGGGTTGTAGACCGGGCACTGTTCCGGTGCCAGAGGCTGGCCGCCCACCCGGCGCACTTCGTCGGCGGCGCGCTCCTCGATGACGATACCGCTGCCGTCGGTCATGGCCGGGTCCAGGGTGGAATCCGGCGCCGCGACGATGAACGGCAGACCGTGGTGACGGGCCAGCACGGCGAGCCCATAGGTGCCGATCTTGTTGGCGGTGTCGCCGTTGGCGGCGATGCGGTCCGCGCCCACCACCACCGCATCGACCCGGCCCGCCGCCATCAACATGCCGGCGGCGCTGTCCGCCACCAGGGTGACGGGAATGTTTTCCTGCATCAGCTCCCAGGTGGTGAGCCGGGCGCCCTGCAGCCAGGGGCGGGTCTCGCCGGCGATCACCTCGCGCAGATGGCCGCCGCGCCAGGCGGAGCGGATGATGCCCAGGGCGGTGCCGTGGCCGCCGGTGGCCAGCGCGCCGGTGTTGCAGTGGGTATAGACGCGGGCGTCGTGGGGCAGCAGGGCGGCGCCCAGTTCGCCCAGGCGCAGATTGGCGGCCTGGTCGTCCTGGTGAATGCTCTCCGCTTCGCGGGCCAGGCGGCGGCCCAGGGCCTCGCCTTCCAGGTCGGCGCCGAGCCGCTGCAGGCGCTCCAGGGCCCAGAACAGATTGACCGCGGTGGGGCGGCTGGCGGCCAGGGTTTCCAGCGCCGGGCGCAGTGTTTCCAGGGACGCGCGCCGGCCCAGGCCCAGGGCTTCCAGCGCCAGGCCGTAGGCGGCGGTGATGCCGATCGCCGGGGCGCCGCGTACCGCCATGTCGCGGATCGCGCCGGCGGCGCCGGCGGCGTCGTGGATCGCCAGCCACTCGGTGCGTGACGGCAGATGGCGTTGATCCAGCAGCAGCAAATGATCGTCGAGCCAGCGGATGGCGGGACTATCAATGGGCATTCAGGGCCTCTCGGTGTCGCGGGGTGGGTTGAGCTCGGGCTTGTGGTAGCGGCGGCGAATCCAGTTGGCCGCGCGCAGCACCCTCGGGCGGCGCATGATAGCGCGTTCCATGCGGTATTTCCCCGGAAAAGTGCTGACCATCAGCGCGATCAGAATGGTCAGAATGCCCTGGCCGGGCAGCACCAGCATCAGGATGCCGGCGGCCAGCAGCACCAGCGCCAGGGCGTTGCGCACCAGCCAGAGGCACCAGCCCAGCGGGCCCCGGTAATGGAGCGGCCGGCTGGGGGTGTTGAAGTAATCCTGGGGCATGCGCACCAGCAGCCAGGGAATCGCCAGCATCGACGCCACGGCCATCACCACGCCGGTGACGGTGAGAATCGGCAGCAGGGGCTGGAGCTGTTCGAGCAGGGGTTGCCAGTCGCGCTGGAGGTTCAGATCCAAAGGCGTTGTTTCTCCGTGGGCGGCGTTGCGGTGGTGTTCATGGGTTGCTGATGCCACGTGCCGTACAATGGTGGCTTGTAGGTCGCAAATCAATCGCTTTAAGGATGCACCGGCATGGCTTGGAAGTTGGTACTCGTGGCCCTGATGGGGCTCGCCATAGGCGCGCTGCTGGGGATGTTGATCCTGCGGGCTTCGCGCAAACGTGAAGAGCGGCGCCGGCAGGCCGCCCGGCATCTCGACGTGCTGGAGAACCTGAGCATTCTCTGCCGCGCCCTGCTGCAGGAACAAGTGGACAGCGCCGAGGCCAGCATCCGCATCAGCGTGCTGCTGGACTGCCTGCCCCAGGGCATTGAGCCGAAAGTGGATCTGGCGGCGATCCACCGTCTGGCGGAAGACTGTGGTCACTTCACCCGCGGCGAGCAGCGCCGCGAGCTGGCGCCGGCGGAGCGCAACCGTCAGGACGTGGCGCGGCTGCGCCTGGAGGAAGAGCAGGGCGCGGCGGTGCGTGCCGCCGCCGAGCGCCTGGCCGGCGTGCTGGACGCCTGGCGTGCACGGGTCGCCGTCTGATCCGCTTCGACTGACCCCACAGACAAGGCCCGCAGTCGCGAAGGCGGACGTTTCCGGCGCGGGCTTGAATTATCATCCGCGGCTTCTGAATCGCAGTAAGCCGAGCCGATAATTATGAGCCAACCCACCCTTTACGTGGCCTTTCCGGCCTCCGACGAGTTGCGCGACCGGATCGACGCCTTCCTGGAAATTACCCGCGAAGAACCGGACAGCAACCATGTGCAGGAACTGGAAGCGATCATGGATCCCTTCCTCGACGAAGTGCTGCACACCTACTTCACCGGGCCCATCGACGCGGTCAACGCCAAGGGCACCGCGGTGAACGTGATCCTTGGTGCCATGAAGGTCATCAGTAAAGCCGCCCACGGCCTGGCCGGGCGCCTGATGCGCAAGACCAGCGTTGAAGAGCAGCGCGCGCTGGCCGAGCACTTCCGCAACCTGCGGCTGGAGAAGGACGGTCAGGTCTACATCGGTTACCCGCTGTCGCCGGCGCTGGCCGAGCGTGCCTCGCTGGTGTTCCAGGAATTCGCCGACGGCAACGGCCAGATGCCGCGCCTGGTGGAAGTGATGGACGGCATCAGCGCCGGCGCCATCGAGAACTATCTCGACAAAACCGTGGGCAATCTGGAGCTGGGCCGTATCAATCGCGGGCTGGTGTCCGGTGCCCGCGCCACCATCAAGAAGGCGTCCGCGTCCTCGGTGGAGAAGGGCATTCCGGCGATGGAAAAATCCCACCAGAAACCGGTGGTGGCGTATTTCGAGTCGCTGCTCCTGCAGCCGTAACCCGTTCAGCCGGCGTGAAGCGAAGCGGCCCGGGTGGTGATGCCCGGGCCGCTTTGCGTTCAGCTTGAGGGGGTGGCGCCGCCGGAGTCTCCGGAGCTCGCCGCCTTCTTGGCGGGCGCCTTGCGGGCCGCCTTCTTCTTGGCCGGGGCTTTCTTCACCGCGCTCTTCTTGGCGGCGCTCTTTTTCGCGGTGCTTTTCTTGGCCGCGGCTTTCTTGGCGGGGCTCTTTTTAGCCGAGCTTTTCTTGGCGGCGGCTTTCTTGGCCGGTGCCTTGCGGGCGGAAGGGCTGACCCGCTTCTCGATGTCCTTGGCGCGCTTCTCCAGATCCTTCTGGTACTGGTTGATCACCTTGGCCAGGCTGTTGGCCTGTTTGGCGGTGGCCTTGAGCACCTTCACTTCGGTTTCCAGAAAGCGCTTGCGGGCTTCGGAGTCGTCCACCCGTTTGCGGGCGTCGTCCACGGCCTTGCGGGCGCGGTCGAGCTGGCGCTGCACCGTGGCGTTGGCTTTGTCCCGGTACTCGTTCTGCAGCTTCTCCAGCCGGTTGAGGCTGTCGCGGCGGCGCTTCATTTCTTCGCTGACCCGTTGGCGGGCTTTCTCGAGCTGGGATTCCAGCTGGGCGATTTGCTTGTCGCGTTCATTGTCGAAGCGCTCGGCGAGTTTGCGAATCTGCGCCTGCAGTTCGTCGAGACGATCTCTTACCTTATTGACGGCCATGGATGACTCCCTTTCCCCGTGCTGATGTGATCCGCAAAGCGGATGTTTAGAGCTCCAGGAAACTGTATGTCACATTTTTAAGCTGGACAACCGCCAAGGGGGTTGGCTTTGCAGGCTTTCTGGTCAATTCCTGTAACACGGTGGTCGTGTTGTGGTTTTATCGGACAGCGGTGATACTGCGCCCAATTGAATGACGGTGGAAAAAAGGTGGGCTATGCCGGCGTCCTTTGACGGAAAATTGGTGGTGGCGATCAGCTCCCGGGCCCTGTTCGATCTCAGCGACAGCCACCGGGTGTTCGAGAAGGAAGGCCTGGACGCCTACCAGGATTATCAGATCGCCCATGAGGACGACGTGCTGCCACCGGGCGACGCCTTCCCTCTGGTGACCAAGCTGCTGGCGATCAACGAGCTGGAAGAGGGCGCCGGCCGGGTGGAGGTGATCCTGTTGTCGCGCAACAGCTCCGACACCGGCCTGCGCGTGTTCAATTCCATCGAGCATTACGGACTGCCGATCACCCGGGCGGCGTTCGCCGGCGGCGAAAGCCCGCACCGCTATGTGTCCGCGTTCGGCGCCCATCTGTTCCTGTCCACCGATCCCGAGGATGTGCGCCAGGTTCTGGATGCCGGCTACGCCGCCGCCACCATTCTTTCCGGCGCCGGGCTGCAGCATAAGGACGACCTGCTGCGCATTGCCTTCGACGGCGACGCGGTATTGTTCTCCGACGAGTCCGAGCAGGTGTTCCAGAGCAGCGGGCTGGAAGCCTTCACCGCCAGCGAAAAGCAGGCCGCCCGGCAGCCGCTCAGCGACGGTCCGTTCAAGGCGTTTCTGGAAGCCCTGCATCAGATTCAGCGGGAGTTTTCCCCGCAACGCTGCCCGATTCGCACCGCGCTGGTCACCGCCCGCTCGGCGCCGGCCCATGAACGGGTGGTGCGCACCCTGCGCGGCTGGGGCATCCGCCTGGACGAAAGCCTGTTCCTGGGCGGGCTGCCCAAAGGGCCCTTCTTGAAGGCGTTCGGCGCGGACGTGTTCTTCGACGATCAGCAGGGCCATTGCGAATCGGCTCGGGAACATGTGGCCGCCGGCCATGTGCCCCACGGCATTTCCAACCCGCGCCCGGAAGACGCCTGACGCGCCCGCCGGCTTCCCGTTGCCAGCGTCTTTGCTTGCCTCTATGCTTGGAATGCATAATTTCGGCTATTCTTATAACTCCGCGTAAACGGCGGGTGTCGCCGGCAAGGAGCATTCGATGAAGCTGCAGCAGCTACGCTACATCTGGGAAGTGGCGCGCCATGACCTCAACGTATCCGCCCCCGCCCAGGCGTTGTATACGTCGCAGCCGGGCATCAGCAAGCAGATCCGCATGCTGGAGGATGAACTGGGCGTGGAAGTGTTCGCCCGCAGCGGCAAACACCTGACCCATGTGACGCCCGCCGGCGAGGCGATCCTGCGTATCGCCGGGGAAATCCTGCAGCAGACCGAATCGATCAAGCGGGTGGCCCAGGAGTTCCGCGACGAAACCAAGGGCGATCTGAGCATCGCCACCACCCACACCCAGGCGCGCTACGCGCTGCCGCCGGTGATCCAGCAGTTCACCAAGCGTTTTCCGGATGTGTCCCTGCACATGAACCAGGGCACGCCCATGCAGATCGCCGAGATGGCCGCCGACGGCAGCGTCGATTTCGCCATCGCCACCGAGGCGCTGGACCTGTTCTCCGACCTGGTGATGATGCCCTGTTACCGCTGGAACCGGACCGTGGTGGTGCCCGAGGGGCACCCGCTCACCGAAGTCAAACCGCTCACCCTGGAAGCCCTGGCGGACTACCCGCTGGTCACCTATGTGTTCGGTTTCACCGGGCGCAGCAAGCTCGACGACGCCTTCGCGCGCAAGGGCCTGGAGCCGCGGGTGGTGTTCACCGCCGCCGACGCCGACGTGATCAAAACCTATGTGCGCCTGGGCATGGGCGTGGGCATCGTCGCCCACATGGCGGTGGACCCGGTGCAGGACAAAGGCCTGGTGAATCTGGACGCCGGCCATCTGTTCGAACCCAGCACCACCCGCATCGGCTTTCGCAAGGGCACCTTCCTGCGCGGCTTTATGTACGAATTCCTGCAAACCTTCGCCCCCCATCTCACCCGCGAGCGGGTGGACGCGGCGGTCCGCGCCAGCACCCGCGAAGAGCGGGAAGTGCTGTTCGCCGACCTGGACCTGCCGGTGCGCTGACGCGCCCGGCGGCGGCCCCTGGCCGTTGCAAAGCGCCGGGCGCGCGGCTACATTGTGCCCGCCTTCAACGACCTAGGGGATCATCGTGGAATTGCTTTGTCTCGATTTGGAAGGGGTGCTGATTCCGGAAATCTGGATCAACTTCGCCGAGCGCACCGGTATCGACGAGCTGCGCGCCACCACCCGGGACATTCCCGACTACGACGAGCTGATGAAAATGCGGCTCGGCATCCTCGACCAGCACGGCTACGGCCTGCCGGACATCCAGAAGGTGATCGACACCCTGGACCCGCTGGACGGCGCGGTGGAATTCGTCGAGTGGGCCCGCGAGCATTTCCAGCTGATCATCCTCTCGGACACCTTCTATGAGTTCGCCCGCCCGCTGATGCGCAAGCTCGGCTCGCCGACCCTGCTGTGCCACCGCCTGGCGGTGGACGACAACGGCCGCATCACCGACTACATCCTGCGCCAGAAAGACCCCAAGCGCGCCTCGGTGAAAGCCCTGCACACCCTCAACTACCGCATCATCGCCGCCGGCGACTCCTACAACGACACCACCATGCTCAGCGAAGCGGACCAGGGCATCCTGTTCCACGCCCCCGACAACGTCATCGCCGAATTCCCCCAATTCCCCTCTGTACAAAGCTACGACGCTTTGAAAGGCGAGATCATTAAAGCGAGCGAAAGGGATATTCCGCTTAGCTAAGAACTCCGTTGAGACGGCGGTGGGTTAGTTGACAGTTGATAATTGATAGTTGATAGCGGCGCGGGGGAAGCAGGAGCTTGTCTGAAAGGCCGTGCCCGCGCTCATTGCGCTGTTGCAAATTCGGTCTGCTAATACGCAAGCCTTTCGGATTCGTTCTGTTTTCGCTGTCAACTGTCCACTATCAACTGTCAACTGCTGTCATTAGCTTTCGGACCTTAAACCAGCTCTCCGCGTATTCGTCGTCCGGATCGGAGTCGTAGACGATGCCACCACCGCCGTGGCAGTGGAGGCGGTCGCCGTCGGTTTGCAGGGTGCGGATCAGGATGTTGCTGTCGAAGCGGCCCTGGTCGTCCTGCCAGAACAGGCTGCCGCAGTAGGCGCCGCGGGGGGCGGGTTCCAGTTCCTGGATGATCTGCATGGCGCGCTTCTTGGGGGCGCCGGTGATGCTGCCGCCGGGGAAGGCGCTGATCAGGGCGGCGAGCGGGGCGACGCCGTCGCGCAGCCGGCCGCGCACGGTGGAGACCAGGTGCTGCACGTTGCTGAAGCGGCGCAGTTCGAACAGCGGGTCCGCCTTAATGGAGCCGGCCTCGCAGAAGCGGCCCAGGTCGTTGCGCAGCAGGTCCACGATCATCAGGTTTTCGGCGCGGTCCTTGGGGTGGCGGAGCAGGGCGCGGCCCAGGGCCCGGTCTTCCACCTCGGTGGCGCCGCGG
>VMHT01188296.1_pt1 | contig 29565 bp, 24 predicted proteins | sample 4693611 | NCBI WGS metagenome assembly VMHT01 (sample SAMN12280063, study PRJNA550983) | marine metagenome | isolation source: seawater sampled from same location over 5 years 0.02-0.2 micron viral filtrate | place: USA: collected off the coast of southern California halfway between the port... ... | reverse complement strand
GGTGATATCAAACCATATCAAATGATATCTTAAAAACAAAAAACACTGAAAATCAATAGATTAACAGTGTTTTTATATCCTTTTAAATAAGGTTCGTCGGGGTGGCAGAACGCTTTTAAAACGCTGAAAACCCCAGTATTTGTATGGTTTCACGCAGTTCTAGTTTTTTGAACTCACGATTAACTCACAATTTAAATAGAACGTATTGGTGCAGTTTGATATTCTGACCTAATCAAATATACAAATAATTAGATTATGAATCCTGTCTAATTTATTGAGGAAGTAAAAGATCCGACTCCAAAAAAATCAAAGATTTTGCATCGAATCTGGTCAATCCGGAAAGTTTAGAACAAAAACCAATTTACTTTTTTCATCTGGAGCATTTTCCTTTTGCCGGCGAAAAGAAAAAATAGTGAGATCAGGATGAAATGGTTTATTCTCAATTTTATTTACTTCTTCCAGCGCCATCGCATTACCTTTTGATGCTACTTCATTCAGTTTTAAAATTATAGAGGAGCTATAAATAGCAAAGCGGTTTATGCGCTCCGGTTAATTTTTAAGCTTGATTTTTGCATCGAAAGGTAAGGTGATGTAGGAAGGATTTTTAAATAATTCTGAAAACCTGATCGGTGAATTTTAGTTACCGCCTAGCGGACTTGAGTCAAAAAGCTTTTTCGATCGTATTCTTTTAATATTTTAAGCTTTTTGGCTCGTGTCTAAGACAAATTGTAATAAACCTCTTTTGCTGAAATGGAGCTTTTGCGAAGTGGAGGTAAAAGTGGTAAGTGGGTTTGAATTTCAGTTTTCCGTGAAATTTGTCGCAAAAAACCACCTATTTACGGGGGTTGCGAGAGCATTTGTCGCAAAATACGTGAAAAATGATAGGATTTAAATTCGTAATTTATTGAATTTCAATGTATTAATGATCTGTAACATCGCTTCGCGTGTTACCCTCTTGCTATTCCCCCTTAGTTTTACGAACACACTTATTTAGGAATTATATATATGTTAGTGAGTTTCTGTAATTGTTAACTTTCTATCGGGGAATACTTCCCCATAATAATAAACTGTGACCGAACTGATAGGAACGAATTATACGCTATTCAAAGCTTCGGGCTGATACTTATTTGATAAAAGCCCTTGTTAGTTATCTCCGGAACGGCATCAGATGGAAAATCAGGTTTTAAGACCTTTTAATTTAATAGGAGTTCAACATCCTTTTCGTTAAAGAAAATTTCAACATTTTAAAGGGTAATCGTATATAGACATATAATTATCCTTTTCTTTTAAAGATAACGAAAATTTCGCCTGGGTTACTCATAGGTCTATTTTATTCAAGGGATTATTAAAAAGCTCACATAAAGTTTTATTTCGGCAAGTTCCAGACAGGACATCCACCTCTTGGCAATGGTTAGAGGAAATTCAGAATAAATAGAAAAATTACAGTATACGAGAACCGTAGGTATTTTTACGTGGAAAGAGGTAACGGAAATTAATCCCGTGTCTCCTCTCTCATTCATTTAAAATACCTCGCTAAATTAAAAATGAATTTAATTATTCATTTTTGCTCACCACCCCGGTCTGGTTAAGAGCCGTTTTCAGACCGTGGGCGAGTTTCTCGGCTGGGCCCACACCCCAATAATGTAAAAAGAATATTCTTGGTTCTTCATACACCATGTGATTATGTACTGCCACTACTTCAATACCGTTTTCTACAAGGGCTTTTATAACAGGGGCAATTTCATCGGCAAGCATGGTGAAATCTCCTGCAACAGCAGCTTTTTCTGGAGTCCCCTGCCAGCTGGCCCAGGTATTAAATCCCATAAAAGTACTAACAGGAGCTCCGTGCTCCCTAAGATCAACATCTGGCCTCCCTATTGTAATCTTATAAACTCCATTGTTAAGATTACCTGAATGTCCTATAATATTATCTATTCTATCAGTATCCAGCGTATTCTCGACTTCACTAGGTTCGGAAGCTGCAGGATTCCCACCACGCACTTCCACAACCTTATCGAATAAAGCTTTTACTTTTTCTGCAAGTACTCCTTCTTCACCCATACCTCCAATATGCATGTACATGACATTGGGATTATTCCTCACAAAATGATTATGGATGGCGGTAATAGTCAATCCCTGTCTTATTACTTCCTGTTGTACCGGCCACAAATCATCTTCAGTCACCACTATATCGCCCATGACCATTGCTCCCTCTTTAATCGCAGAAAATGCTGCCCAGCTGCCTAGTCCCATCGGGGGGATGATTTTAAAACCATCAACCATTATCTCTAGATCATTTTGGGGAACTACTACTTTATATTCCCCATTGTTTTCCGTGCCCTTAATGCCAATAACCTCCCGGATAGCTGTAATATTCAGGGGATGCCGTTCCATATCTTCCTGTTGTTCTATCTCCTTTTGTTTTTCAGAAGATGGGCGAGAACTGTCAGCATTCTCTTTTTTACCGTCATGGCCATTGCACGAAAGCAATAAAAAAACTGTTGAAATCAATACGTATTTACTTTTCATAATATGTTTGTTTTATTATTTAAATTCTTCTAATCAATCTAATGTTTTTATACTGAAATCATCAAAGTAAGTTACAGCATCTTCTTTGGTCCATAAACCCACCTTACCAGCTTTAGTGAGGGTGGTATCTTTAACTTTAAATACTCCTTATTGTTCAAATAAATGGTAAATCATCACTTTTAATATTAATTCCAGGCTCTTCCAGTTATCACCTAGAGCGGCAACATCTAAGCCATAGGTTTTTCCTTTTCCTACAAGGGGCAAATCTCTGCGTTAGCCATCTTCTACTTTGTACACACCACGTTATCCTCGAGTGGATTTGCCCGTACTACATAATAATTGTTTTATCCATAAACCGCCGCCCTTGTCGTGATTGCCGGTTACACCTTTTAAACATACCGTAAGTGCCATATCCTTTGTTATCATGCTGTTATCGACAATAGGGTTACAGCACATAATCAACCTAATTCCTTAAATATGAAGAAATAGATGATACCTGATAAAACACTGATCAGGATAGTTTTCAACATATCCCATTTCAAAATGAAATATACAAAAGAGGCTATTAGAGCAATAATTAATGATCCAATATTAACTGTGCTCCATTCGGGAATCAACCACCTTGCTCCGTACAGATATTTTTCGTTAACCTCAGAGAAAAGGGTGTGGATTGCAAACCAGACACCCAGATTAAGTACAACCCCTACTACGGCAGCTGTAATTCCTGATAGTGCAGTGGTTAAACTTTTATTGCCCCGTAGGTATTCTATATAAGGAGCGCCTGTAAAAATGAATAGAAAGCAAGGTACAAAGGTAACCCAGGTAACCATCAGGGAAGCTAAAATTCCAGCTGTTAGAGGATCGAGAGAGCCGCTTAATCTATAGGCCCCCATGAAGCCTACGAACTGTACCACCTGTATCAGCGGACCCGGCGTAGTTTCGGCCATACCCAGTCCATCCAACATTTCACCGGATTGTAACCAGCCATAATCTTCAACCGCTTTTTGAGCGATATAGGCTAATACAGCATAAGCCCCTCCGAAAGTTACAACGGCCGTTTTACTGAAAAATAAGCCTTCCGAGAAGAAAATGTTTTCGACCCCAATCACCAGTCCAAGGATCAATAGTGGTAAAGACCATAGCGTTAGGAAAATAAAAATAGTCTTGAATGTTTTTTTTAAAGACGGCTTTACAGGTTGTATTTTGCTGTCAATCAATGTATTTTCATTATTATCCTTGTCTTTATGTTCTTCAGCTAATCTATGCCCTTTAATGACATGGAATTTTTCTTCCCAAAGTTTTCCGCCAATAAAACCTGTCAATCCCGCTGCTATTATTATATAAGGAAAATCTACCTCAAAGAAAAATATAGCTATAAAGGCCAAAGCCGCCAAAACAAACATGAGCTCATTTTTGATGGCCTTTTTACCTATTTTAATGACGGCTCCAACAACTATGGCTAAGACGGCAGGTTTAATACCGAAGAATATAGCTTCGACAATACCAACATCTCTGTAAGCAGCGTAAAGAATACTGAGAATTAGTATTGAAACAAATCCAGGTATTACAAATAAAATACCTGCAGTTACCCCCCCTTTCGTCCTATGCAGCAACCACCCAATATACGTGGCCAGCTGCTGGGCTTCCGGCCCAGGCAGCAGCATACAGTAATTGAGCGCATGTAAAAAGCGGTCCTCACTTATCCATTTTTTTTCTTCGACCAGAATTTTATGCATCACCGCAATCTGCCCGGCAGGTCCACCAAAGCTATAAATGGCTACTCTAATCCATACTTTTATGGCTTCTTTAAAGGGTAATTGCTCCATTAAACAATTTTTATGGCCTTATTATATCGTTCTGCTACATTATCCCAATTAATGATATTTAAAATCGTATCGACAAAATCCCCTCTTTTATTTTTGTGTTTCAAATAATATGCATGTTCCCACACATCAATAACCAATAACGGAATCACGCCCCACTGGGTCAGTTTCTGATGATTCTCACATTGCAAGATGGTTAGCGATCGGGAAAAGGGTTGATAACCCAAAATACCCCAGCCGCTTCCTTCTACGCCTTTAGATACTTTTGCTATATATACCTGGAGCTTTTCAAATGAGCCGAAATCTTTTTCTATCTGTTTCAATAGTTCTGCTTTGGGCTGTGTTTTTTTATTGGAAAGGTTTGTCCAGAAAATGGTATGTAGCACGTGGCTTGAAAAATGATACGCCAGTTTGCGTGTCCACAAATCAACCTGGTCTAAATCTCCTGATTTTAGGTGTTCTTTTATTTTAATCAAATCTTTGTTTGCACCTTTAACTGCTCCACCATGATGAAACTCATAGTGTAAGTGAAGGGTTTCTTCGTCCATATGTGGTTCCAAAAATGTTTTGTTGTAAGGAAGTGATTTCTGGATAAAGTTACCGTTTTTGTCGACCAACTTATCTATTCCATTTTCAGTCACATTCTGCGAAAATACATTGTTAGTAGGGAGTATGGTTGCTCCACCTAAAATTGCTGAGTTCCTTAAAAAATCTTTTCTGTCCATAATTTTTTCTTTTATATGATTAAAATGCTATTCCAACTTGAAAACCAAAAGTTACTGAAAAAGGTAAATCATTGCCGAATCTAAACGGAATGGGCGTAGCGAGGAAATAAGTTCCTTTTTAATTATAGGTCTGTTTATAACGGCTGTAAAACCATAACGGCCGTTGGTATTGAATGCAAGCCTGGTTAAAAAATTAAAACCTCCAATGTTTCGGTAGATAACACCTGGGTGAAAAAGTAATCCGGTTACCCTACTCGCACGATCATTAAAAGAAATCATAGGTGCAAACTCGATACTGTAAGCTATTTTGTCGCTCTGAAGGAAATTTATACCAACTGGAAAGCCTACTGTATAACTGCCATCAAAATTAAAGTGATTCCCGTCTTTTGTTATAGTGGCAATAGGATGCATAATACTAAAATAGTTTTTTATCTTAGGATAATTTGTTTCTTTATTTTCTACCTGTGAAAAAACAATTTTAGGGGTTAAAAAGGATAAAAGCAAAATAAGAATGATTTGGTTCCCGGCTCTGTTCATTATAGTTTCATGATTTTATTAAATGCAAGTATATGAATGGAATCTGTAGAAATTTGGGAAGCTGATTGGTTACCCGAAATTCACTTCAAAAATGTGCAATCCTTCTTCTTTATAATAATGAAGTCCCCATCCACTCGTTTCAGCTACCTTTAGAGCAATGGCTAATCCCAACCCCCAAGTATTGGGATTCCTGGATTGTTTGTAAAAACGGTTGAACAATTTATCCTTCTCAAATACTTTTCCTATTTCTTGCTTTTGCCCGGTATTGGCAATAATGAGCTTGTTTTCCATTATTTGAACGCTTACCATTCCATTCTCAATATTATGCAGAAAGGCGTTTTTAAGTAGGTTCTGTATCAGTATCTCCGTAAGCATAATATTTCCCTGCACTTTCAAACTATCTCGTGTTTCGGCTTTCACCGATATATTCAAGGCGGCTTTATGTTCTTCATAAAATTCCATGGATCGGCATAAAATTGTTTGAATATCAACCTGTTCCGAAAGGATAAACTGCCGGTTTTCGATTTTAGATAAGAGCAACAGAGTTTTACTCAGTTTTTTTAAGCGTTGTGTTGAACCGATAATGCCTTCAATAATTTCCGCCTGCTTCTTTGAAAGTTCAGCCTGCCCAATGAGTGCTTCCAGCCTTGACTGGATAATGGACAAGGGCGTTTGCATTTCATGTGAAGCGTTTTCAATAAATTGCTTTTGGCTTTGAAAGACTTCAGTATTTTTTCGGACCAGCTCATTCACAGCTTCATTCAGCATCCGGAACTCATCAATATTTGTAGATGGTAATTCGGGCATTTTCTCTTTATCAAAGCGCAAGAGCCGGAGCCTTTCGAGCATTTCAAAAAACGATTTCCATATTTTTTTGGAGATAATACGTTGGGTTAAGTAAAAAGAAAGCGCCAAGCCCATAAATAGGCTGCCGAGTGTAATGGCAATGGTACCTATCATTTCTCCCGCTTCCAGATGTGGCTTTATAATTTCCAGCCGGTAGTTATTATTGTGTAATTTCACATAAGCTGTAAGCTTTCGGTACTCATCAAACTCATCATCAACAGGCTCATAAATAAGAGTGTCAGTGTAGCTTTCATAGCTTTCCTGAAACACCTTCTTTTCAACAGGAAAAAAGGTAAAATCGTCTAGTGGGTTATCCTCTTTAAAAGGAGCTTCAGGATTTTCTTCTAGATAAGCTAGCAAGTTGACTTTGCGGTTGTTCAACACTTCATCTACATTTTGAAGTACATTCCAGCTAAGTACCAAATAAAACAATATCGAAAAAATCCCGAACAAGACGAGGAAATACAGCATTTGAAGGCGGGATGTGTAGGTAAGCAGCTTCATAAAGCCTGAATTTGATAACCTACCCCATAGATGTTATTTATTTCTACTTGTGCCCCGGCATCTTTCAGCTTTCGTTTGAGGTTCTTAATCTGAGAAAACAAAAAATCAAAACTCTGGGCCTCATCTACATAATCACCCCATACGTACTCTGCGAGCGCCATTTTAGAAATAATACGTTTATTATTGTTAATGAGGTGGATGAGTATAGCATATTCTTTTTTAGTAAATGAGATTGGCGTAGAAAAGTTATCTATTCTCACTAGGTATTGGCCTAGATCTATTACCATATTGGCAAAGCGGATAGGCTTATTGGTTTTAAACTGTTTCCTACGAATGACGGCTTTTATCCGGGCATTAAGTTCTGAAAAATAAAATGGTTTTATCAGGTAATCATCAGCTCCTAATTCGAGGCCAGTTAACTTATCATCTAGGGAATCTCTTGCAGAAAGAATAATAACACCATCAGTCTTATCTTCTTTTTTAAGAATTTCAAGAATTTCGAACCCACTGCCATCCGGTAAATTAATGTCTAGAATTAGACAGTCATAATCGTATAAATAAACACGTTCTTGGGCTGTTTGAAAGTTGCCTGCCGAATCATATAAATAGCCTTCTTTGGCCGCGAAATCCTCAAGGCTTTTTAACAGGTACGGTTCATCTTCTACAATCAGTAATTTCATAATAAATACAAATTAAGAAATTAATTCTGTAGAAATACTGGCTGAGCAATATCTTCTTCGCTTCAGTTCGATCTCAAAATCCATTGGCAAATAAAAAAATATGATCGGCAACCAAAACAATAACAGCTGAATCAAAGCCCCCAAAGTTTCTCAGTATAACGGACAAAAGTTTTTTAAAAGATAAATTTGGATTGGTGATAAATTTATGACCAAATACTTTGCTCTCAACGGCTTCCGGTAAATAGAAGCTAAAATGGAAAAAACAAAGGATTTTAAGGATATCAAATAGGTTAATTTTTATTAATAGGTTGATCAAAATTCCTAGACCTGAAATGATCCACCCAGTTTCGAAGAAATTCTGCGACAAATAAAGATATAAGCTATTTTAGAAGTAGTTTCTACTTTCTTCAGTATTTGAAAACAAAATTTGAACAAAAAACTTGAATCCGAATTGGTGACCTTGAAACAAGACTATTACAAAGTCTCTATTAATAAAGGTTTATAAATAAAAGGTACGGTCTGTTACCATTTCTGTTTTTTCATCGTTCAACTTTTCTCTTAAATTATCAATATCATTAGAAATTTTAGAATCAATTACTCGTGCATAGATCTGTGTAGTGGATAATTTGGTATGGCCTAAAAGCTTGGAAACTGTTTCTATGGGAACGCCATTAGCTAAAGTTATCGTTGTGGCAAAAGTATGCCTGGCGGTATGAAAACTCAGTTGTTTTTTTATTTTCACCTCTTTAGCTATTTCTTTTAAATACTGGTTGGTTTTCTGGTTGGAATAAACCGGTAGCAATTTTTCCGTTCCGTCTATTTTAGGATGAGTCTTATATCTTTTTAGAATTCGTTCCGCCTCTGCGAGTAATGGAACTCTCACAGCAGTATTCGTTTTACTCCTTCGGGTATAAATCCATTTATTGCCATCCACTCCAATTTGCAAATTGTTTTTATTTAAGGCTTTGGCATCAGCATAAGCCAGCCCGGTATAACAGGCAAAAACAAAAATATCCCGGTTAATAGTTAATACCGGTTTTTCAAACTCTTCGTTTTTGATCTTTTCCAGCTCGGTCTTGTTTAAATAAACCATATCCACCTGATCAAAGCGTAGCTTGAACCTTTTGGTGGGGTTCTTTTCAATCCAATCTAAATGTTCGGCCAGGCGCATTAGTTTTTTGAACCGCTCCATATGCTTCATTACTCCATTATTTTGAAGGCCCGGCAAAACACGTAAATAACTTTCAAATCCCAGGGTAAACTGGTAATCAATTTGCTTTAGATAAACATCTGAAGTATGATGCTGGGCTTTTAAATAATCTTTTAGGTAATTTTCCGTAGTCGTATAATTTTTCATGGTACCATATTTTAACACCTTATCCATCTTTTCTTTGTGATAGTTAATCAAATAGGTAAGCGTATAATGTTGCTGGTCACTACCCAGGTATCTAGCTTTGACTGTTTGTGTGGTTACCAGCAGTCCTTCTTTTAAAAGGCTATCATAGGTTTTATATAATTGCGCTTTGGTTTCATCAATCTTTTTATTGATCTGCCGACTTTCAGAAGTGTTACCGGTAAGTTTACTGGCTGATTGGTTCCACTTGTCTACCGGAATAGTTCGTTTTAAACTTATTTCTAATGATTTACCGTTAACGGTGATTCGGGCATAGAGGAGGGCTAAGGCTGGTTGCTTTTTCTTTTTGCGAATAAAAAAAGAAATGGAAAAGGTTTGACTGGTACGCATCGTTATGTTATTTTAATGAAACAATTAATTAAGGCGAAAGTCAAACTACCAATACGCAATTATGGAGTATCGGTAAGCTAAAAATACAAAAAAATAACTCACGATAAACTCACAAATTCCCAGTGAACTCACGGTGAACTCACATAAAATTTAACACTGTTTGTTAAAATTTGAGCAAAAAAGAAAGGGCAACTATATGAAAACCATATAATTACCCTTTAATTATGTTAAAATATAACTTGTTAAAGTCGGGGTGGCAGGATTCGAACCTGCGGCCTCCTGCTCCCAAAGCAGGCGCGATAACCGGGCTACGCTACACCCCGAGTATTTCTTAATCGCGCTCGGCGCGATAATTGGGCGAAGTTTATCCCGACTTTACGTCGGGGCTACACCCCGAAACTCAATAGCAAATGCCATCGTTTCAATTTCAAAATGTCAACCTGCAGTCATTAATATCCTGCAAAGCGGGTGCAAATATAAGAAAACTTATCAGTCTACAAGAAAAACTTTAGATTTTTTATATCTTAGATGAAAACTTAGCTATAATGCAGGCTAAGCCAAACCAAAAAAAACATTATGAAACGTATTTTATTATTATTAGGCCTGATCTTTACTTTTTCCGCTTGTGGAGAAAATCAAAAATCAGAAGAAAAAGCTGAAGTTGAAGAACAAACTGAAACCAGTGATCAAGACAGCAATCCCGTTCCCGAAAAACAACCCGAAGCAGTTTCTCCCGACAGGGAATATAAACACGAGGTAGTGATTGGAGATATGTCAATCCCGTGGGGTTTTGACTTCCTACCCGATGGTAGTATACTGGTTACTGAAAAAGGAGGAGATATTTATCATTTTAAAGACGGAGAAAAAGTAGCGATCTCTGGTGCTCCCGAAATTTACAACCAGGGGCAGGGTGGCTTACTAGATATTGCGCTACACCCAGATTTTGAAACTAACAATTGGGTCTATATCACCTATTCTTCCCAGGAAGGTGAAGGCGAAGGCGGAAATACTGCCTTAATGCGAGCCAAACTGGAAAATAACCAATTAACAAATCGCGAAGATCTTTACAAAGGAGAAACCAACTCAACCAGGGGACAACACTTTGGATCACGAATTGTTTTTGATGACGAAGGTCATTTATTTTTCACTATCGGAGATAGAGGAAATAGAGATGTGAATCCGCAGGATATTACGAGAGACGGTGGAAAGGTTTACCGACTTAATTTAGATGGAAGCGTACCTTCAGACAATCCTTTTGTAGGAGAGGAAAACGCGAAAGAAGCTATTTATTCTTACGGACACAGAAATCCGCAGGGAATGATCTTCAACGAAGCAACCGGTGAAGTATGGGTAAACGAGCACGGCCCAAAAGGTGGTGATGAGATAAACGTAGTGAAAGCCGGAAAAAATTACGGCTGGCCGGTAGTGACCTACGGTGAAAATTATGACGGCACCACGATTACTGAAGAAAGAACCGGACCAGAATTTCAGAATCCTCTAACCTATTGGGTGCCTTCTATTGCTCCCAGTGGTTTTGAAAAAGTAACTTCAGATAAATATCCTGAACTAAAAGGAAACCTGTTAGTTGGTTCGCTAAAATTTCAATATTTAGAACATTTAGCTATGGAAAATGGCAAAGTTACCAAACGAGAGAAATTATTGGAAGGTCTTGGAAGAATGAGAGATGTTCAACAGGGTCCCGATGGATTTATTTATGTAGCGGCTGAAGGAACAGGAATAGTAAAAATGTTACCGCTTGAAGAAACAGAGTAATTTATAATCCCTAAGATCAGGGCTTAGGAATTAAACATCATATTTATTTCTAATTTGGGGCAAATGTTTAAATTTGCCCCAAATTTTTTTAGATGCTCATTATAGGAATTACAGGTGGAACCGGAAGTGGAAAAACAACGGTGGTAAGACAAATTATAGATGAATTAAAAAATGAAGAGGTAGATGTTATTTCTCAAGATTCCTACTATAAAGATCTAAGTCATTTAGCAAAAGAAGAACGGGTTAAGACCAATTTTGACCATCCAAAATCTATAGATTTTGATCTCCTGGTAGAACATTTAAAAGAACTTAAAGCTGGTAACACTATTCAGCAACCTGTTTATTCTTTCAAAGAACACAATCGTACTAAAGAAACACTGGAAACCCAACCCAGGAAAGTCGTTATTGTGGAAGGCATCCTGATACTCGCCCATCCGGATATTAGGGAGATGTTTGATATTAAGATCTACGTTCATGCCGATAGTGATGAGCGTTTAATTCGCCGACTTAAACGAGATATTTCTGAACGAGGCCGTGATTTAGATGAAGTTCTATGGCGTTATCAAACTACGCTTAAACCAATGCACCAGCAGTTTATAGAACCCACCAAAGAATTTGCCGATCTTATAATTCCTACTAACAGGTATAATACCGTAGCTGTTGATATTGTACAGACCATTATCAAGGACCGCTTGGCCTAATTTTGTATCTTTATTCCAAATAGCCGGTAAGGCATTAAAACTTACCAATCACCAAATAGTCTTAATTAGTTACTGAAGCTAGAAGAATTGAATTTAAAAGAATTAAGAAACAAAAGATGGTTTAAGGTTATTAGCAATAAATATGTTTTGCTGATACTTATTTTTGGTGGCTGGATGTTTTTTCTTGATAGTAATTCCTGGCTAATTCATAACGAACTCAACCAGGAAATAGACGAACTTGAAGAAAACAGGCAATATTATAAGAATGAAATTTCTAAAGATAAAGCTACAATACAACAGCTTCAGGATTCAGTAGAAATAGAAAAATTTGCGCGACAGCAATATTATATGAAACGTCCCGATGAAGAAATATTCATAATTGAATATGATACTATTGAAGAGTAACCGGGAACTAATTTTCAGAAAAAATACGCAATGAAAGAATCTTTATTTCAGGAATTTGACGAAGTTTCTGCAAAAGAATGGAAACAAAAAATACAATTTGATTTAAAGGGAGCCGATTATAACGAGAAACTCGTCTATAAATCTCTAGACGGAATTAATATAAAACCCTTTTATAATGCTGAAGATATCCAGGACAGCATAAAAACACCTTCTCCAAAAAACTGGAATATTTGCGAAAGATTATACGTAGCTTCTGCTGAAAAAAGCAATAAACGCGCAAACGAAATCCTTAAAAAAGGAACCGAAAGCCTTTGGTTTATCATCCCAAATGAAGAAATTTCTATTGAAAATTTACTGAAGGGAATAGCTCTGGATAATACTATAATTTACTTTAGTTTCAGCTTTTTTTCTGAAGATTATTTCAAACGTTTGCGGGAATTTTTAAAAGGAAAAGAACATAAGATTTTTCTTCAATTCGATATTATAGGAAACCTAGCACGTTCGGGAAACTGGTTCCAAAACCTCCAAAAAGATCACAAAATCCTTGAAAGTATTTTTACCAATTCCGAAGATTTTAAATCGGTAATCAGTATAGATACCACTTTATTTCAGAATGCCGGTGCTAATATTCCGCAGCAATTGGCTTATGCTCTGGCACACGTTAACGAATACCTGAACCATTTTCAGGAAAACCCGAATTTCGAGAAATTTCAACCACAATTTTTGATCGCTTCCGGGCCTAATTATTTCTTTGAAATCGCTAAGATTAAAGCCTTAAGATGGCTGTACGCTACTTTAGCTTCAGAATATAATATTCCGGAAACCTGCCATATCCTGGCGCAACCTACTAAAAGAAATAAAACTCTTTACGATTTCAACGTAAATCTTCTTAGAACTACAACCGAAAGTATGAGCGCGGTTTTAGGCGGTGCCGATACGGTTTATAATATGCCTTATGATGCTATCTATCATAAAAACAATGAGTTTGGAGACCGGATTGCCCGTAACCAATTGTTGGTGATGAAACACGAGGCATATCTTGACAAAGTTGCCAATGCTGCCGAAGGTGCTTATTATATTGAAAGCCTCACCAAACAATTTGCGGAAATGGCCTTAGATATTTTTAAAGAAATAGAAAAGGGCGGTGGCTTTTTAAAGCAATTAAAAGAAGGAGCTATTCAGCGAAAAATAAAGGAAAGCGCGAAAAAAGAACAGGAACAATTTGATAGTGGAGAATTGGTATTAATAGGTACTAATAAATTCGAAAATCCGCAGGACAAAATGAAAGATGAACTGGAACTGTATCCATTTTTAAAGCAAAATCCGCGTAAAACTCTAATAGAACCTATCCTGGAAAGACGTTTAAGTGAACAAATGGAGCAGGAAAGATTAAACCAGGAAAAAGCCGATTAATTAAAAAAAGAGCAATGCAAAGAAAAGATCTTCAACATATAAAACTTACAGCACCAGCACTTGGAAAACGGCAAAAGGAAGGTGAGAATAACACCTATAAAACCCCGGAAGAAATAAACTTGCAGCCTTCCTATTCAAAAGAGGATATTAAAGATCTAAAACATTTAAATTTCGCCGCAGGAATACCTCCATATTTACGTGGTCCTTACAGTACCATGTATGTAAGCCGGCCCTGGACAATCCGCCAATATGCCGGATTTTCTACTGCTGAAGAAAGTAATGCCTTTTACCGTAGAAATCTTGCTGCCGGCCAAAAAGGACTTTCAGTAGCCTTTGACCTTCCTACCCACCGAGGTTACGACAGTGATCACGATCGCGTGGTTGGAGATGTTGGAAAAGCCGGTGTAGCTATAGATTCGGTAGAAGATATGAAAATCCTTTTTGACCAAATTCCGCTCGATAAAATGTCGGTTTCCATGACCATGAATGGTGCGGTTTTGCCAATTCTAGCTTTTTATATTGTTGCTGCCGAAGAACAAGGCGTAAAACCTGAACAACTTTCAGGAACTATTCAAAATGACATTTTAAAGGAGTTTATGGTAAGAAACACCTACATCTACCCTCCTACTCCTTCTATGAAGATCATTTCAGATATTTTTGAATATTCTTCTCAAAATATGCCGAAATTTAACAGCATAAGTATTTCTGGTTATCATATGCAGGAAGCCGGTGCTACCTGCGATATTGAACTGGCTTACACCTTAGCTGATGGTTTGGAGTATATTCGAAAAGGTTTGGAAGCCGGGATGGATATAGACAGTTTTGCACCCCGACTTTCATTTTTCTGGGGAATTGGGATGAACCATTTTATGGAAATCGCTAAAATGCGAGCCGCCAGAATGCTTTGGGCAAAACTGGTAAAGCAATTTAATCCGAAAAATGCAAAATCCCTTTCACTTAGAACGCATTCGCAAACCAGTGGATGGAGTTTAACCGAGCAGGATCCCTTTAATAATGTAGCTCGTACCTGTATAGAAGCATCAGCGGCAGCCTTTGGCGGAACTCAAAGTTTACATACCAATGCTTTAGATGAAGCCATTGCACTCCCAACAGATTTTTCAGCAAGAATAGCGAGAAACACACAGTTACACCTTCAACAGGAAACAAAGATCACCAAAACGGTAGATCCCTGGGCCGGAAGTTATTATGTAGAAAAACTTACCAACGAAATTGCTGAAAAAGCCTGGAGGCTCATAGAAGAAGTTGAAGAATTAGGCGGAATGACCAAAGCCATTGAAGAAGGAATACCGAAGATGCGCATTGAAGAAGCCGCAGCTAAAAAACAGGCCAGGATAGACAGTGAAACCGATATAATTGTAGGCACTAACAAATACCGACTCGAAAAAGAAGATGAGCTGGTTACTTTAGAAGTAGATAACCAGACCGTAAGAAAACAACAGGTAGAGCGCCTGGAGAAAATAAGAGCCGAAAGAAACACCGAAAAAGTTGAAAAAGCGCTAAAAGCTCTTACCGAATGCGCGGAAAAGGAAAACGGGAATTTGCTTAGTTTAGCTGTTGAGGCGGCAAGACAACGCGCAACCTTAGGTGAAATTAGCGATGCGCTGGAAGAAGTTTACGGTAGGCATAAAGCTAAAGTACAAACCTTTAGCGGTGTATATTCTAAAGAGATGAAAGAGAACACTTCGTTCAAAAATGCCAGGGAACTGGCCGATAAATTTGCAGAACAGGACGGAAGACGACCCCGAATTATGATCGCAAAAATGGGTCAGGATGGCCACGATCGTGGCGCAAAAGTGGTAGCCACCGGATATGCCGATCTTGGTTTTGATGTAGATATTGGTCCACTTTTCCAAACGCCAAAAGAAGCTGCAAAACAGGCGGTGGAAAACGATGTACATATTCTTGGAGTTTCCTCTTTAGCAGCAGGACACAAAACTCTGGTTCCGCAGGTTCTGGAAGAGCTAAAGAAATTAGGTAGAGAGGATATTATGGTAATTGTTGGCGGGGTGATTCCGTCGCAGGATTATCAATATTTATTTGATGCCGGCGCTGTGGCGGTTTTTGGACCGGGAACTAAAATAAGCGATGCCGCTATCCAGCTTTTGGAGATTTTAATAGAGGAAGAAGTTTAAACTCGTAAAAATAACCTTGCAGGTTTTATGAATTATAAAAAGACTTAAAATATTATATCTCACTTAGTGAGTAAACCAACCAACTAAAAAATATATTATGGATTTTACTAAAAAAATGCTTCGGGACGATGCTTTAAAAGGCACAACCATTATCGTAACCGGTGGAGGAAGTGGTCTTGGAAAAGCAATGACCAAATACTTTATGGAACTTGGCGCTAATGTGGCCATTACCTCCAGAAACCTGGAAAAACTTCAAAACACCGCCAAAGAACTTGAAAATGAGACCGGAGGTAAATGTTTTGCGGTTCAATGCGATGTTAGGCATTACGATCAGGTAGAAAATATGCGCGATAAAGTTCTAAAAGAATTTGGTAGCGTGGATGTATTATTGAATAACGCTGCAGGAAACTTTATTTCTCCAACCGAGAGATTAAGCGCCAATGCATTTGATACTATTATTGATATAGTGCTTAAAGGAAGTAAAAACTGTACCATGGCGCTTGGAAAACATTGGATAGATACAAAACAAAAAGATAAAACCGTACTTAATATTGTAACCACTTACGCGTGGACAGGTTCTGCCTATGTAGTTCCAAGTGCTACCGCGAAAGCAGGAGTTTTGGCTATGACGCGCTCTTTAGCGGTAGAATGGGCAAAATACGGAATTAGGTTCAATGCAATTGCACCCGGCCCCTTCCCTACTAAAGGCGCCTGGGATAGATTGTTGCCTGGAGATTTAAAAGATAAATTCGATCTTGCTAAAAAAGTACCACTAAAAAGAGTTGGTGAGCACCAGGAATTGGCAAACCTTGCCGCCTATTTGGTTTCCGATTTTTCAGCTTATGTAAATGGTGAAGTAATTACCATAGATGGAGGCGAATGGCTTAAAGGTGCAGGCCAGTTTAACTTATTAGAAGCAATCCCCGAGGAAATGTGGGATCAATTGGAGGCCATGATTAAAGCTAAGAAAGGTAGTTAAGTATTTTTCTTGAAGTCTATATTTCAAAGCCTGGAACTTTTAAAAGTTGCAGGCTTTTTTATTTCATATAAGTAATCTCACAAAACCTTTTTCAACTAAATATTTAATTCTATTGAAAATAATATCACAAAAGATGTATATTGTTGCACAATTAATCAATAACACCTATTTAAATGAAAAAATTATTACTGAATTCATTAATTCTTTTCTTAGCAGTCAATGTTGGATTGCAAGCTCAGGAGAGTGAAAATATTCCGATAAATCCCAAAGTTAAGATGGGCAAGTTGGATAACGGCCTCACCTATTATATTAGAAATAATGAACGCCCCGAAGACAAATTAGAGCTCCGTTTGGTTATAAACGCCGGTTCTATTCTGGAAAATGAAGATCAACAAGGTTTGGCTCATTTTGTAGAACACATGAATTTTAATGGCACCGAAAATTTTGAAAAAAATGAACTGGTAGATTACCTACAAAGCATTGGTGTAAAATTTGGCGCCGATCTTAATGCATATACCAGTTTTGATGAAACTGTTTATATTCTTCCTATCCCTAGCGATGATGAAGAAACCCTAAACACCGGTTTTCAAATACTTGAAGATTGGGCGCATAAAGCTACTATGACCGATCAGGATATCGATGAAGAACGCGGTGTGGTTATGGAAGAATACCGATTAGGTCTTGGTCCTGATAAGCGTATGATGCAGGAATACCTTCCAAAAGTAATGTATAACTCGCATTATGCAAGCAGACTTCCTATTGGAAAAAAAGAGGTGATCCAGGAAGCAGATTACGAAACTGTTCGCAATTTTTATAAAGACTGGTACCGTCCAGATCTTATGGCTGTTGTGGCTGTAGGAGATCTGGATGTTGAAAAGATAGAAGAAAAGATCAAAGAGCACTTTTCTAACCTGGAACCAGTAGAAAATCCCAGAGAAAGGAAAACTTATGATCTTCCCAATCACGAAGAAACCTTTGTTTCTATAGCTACAGATGAAGAAGCTCCATTTTCCCAGGTTCGTGTGTATTATAAAGACCACAAAGAATCTAAAGATGTGGTTACTAAAGAGGATTATATAGATCAGATGGAAAAAAATCTTTTTTCAACAATGATCAACAACCGTTTAAGCGAACTTACTAATAGTTCAAATCCTCCCTTCAACTATGGTTATTCTTACTATGGGGGCACTTTTGCCAGGAACAAAAATGCCTACCAGTCTTTCGCGATGACTGGCGAAAACCAGCAATTAGAATCGCTTAAAGCTTTACTGGAAGAAAATGAGCGTGTAAAGCGTCATGGCTTTACCAAAAGTGAATTTGAAAGAGCTAAGAGTGAGTATCTGGCACGATTGGAGAAACAATACAAAGACCGAGACAAACAGGAAAGCGGTCGCCTGGTGAATCAGTATGTAAGCCATTTTCTTGAAAACTCCCCTATTCCGGGAACTGAATGGCGCTACAATTTTGCCCAGGAAAACCTGGAGGATATCGAGCTTGAAGAAATAAACGGACTTATTTCTGATTTTCTTCACGAAGATAATCGCGTAATTGTTCTTACCGGGCCAAAAAAAGAAGGTTTAGAGCCGGTTAAGGAAGAAGAGGTTATGTCGCTTTTAGAGGAAATTAAAAACTCTGAAATTGCCGCTTACGAGGAAGAAAAGTTACGTGATAATTTAATGACTAAAATTCCCAATGCCGGTAGCGTAGTAGAAACCAAAGAGAACAAGGAAGTTGGTTTCACACGATTAAAACTTAGCAATGGCGCTGAAGTAGTTTACAAAAAAACCGACTTTAAAAATGATGAAATCCTATTTAGCGCTAAAAGTATGGGAGGTACTTCCTTGTATTCAGATGAAGATTACTTAAATACGGCTTTAGCTAATAGCGGTCTTTCTCAAGCCGGGATTGCAGATCTTTCTATAAACGATCTTAGTAAAATGATGAGCGGAAAAATAGTTCAGGTACGTCCGGAAATTTCGGGAATTACCGAGGGCTTTAGTGGTTCTTCAACCCCAAAAGACCTTGAAACACTATTTCAAATGGTTCATCTTTATTTCACCGATCTTAATAAGGATGAAGAAGCCTATACCGCTTTTGTAAATAAGCAAAAGGCATTTTTAGGAAACTTAATGTCTAATCCTAATTTTTATTTTCAGAATGAATTAGGGAAATTCAGAAATGAAGGCAATCCAAGATATGTTGGTTTTCCAACTCCAGAAAAATACGATGCACAGGATTATGAATTAGCTTACAAAAAATACCAGGAGCGTTTTGCCAATGCTGGTGATTTCACCTTTTATTTTGTAGGAAATATAGATGAAGAAAAAGTAAAAGAATACGCTTCAACCTATATTGCGAGCTTACCTTCTTCAGAAGAAACCGAAGAATTTGAAGTGCCTGAATTTAAACCTTCAACTTCAGGAGATAAAAAAGTGATTTACAAAGGAACCGATCCTAAAAGTATGGTAAATATTATTTGGAATGGGGAAACCGATTATGAAGCTGAAGAGGATTTTACGATGAAAGCTCTAGGAGAGATCCTAACGATAAAACTGGTAGAGCAACTTAGAGAAGAAGAAGCCGGGGTATACGGGGTTGGCGCTCGTGGCAACCTAAGCAAAATTCCTTATGGGTCTTATAGCTTTAGTATTTCTTTTCCTTGTGGGCCTGAAAATGTGGAAAGCTTAACTGAAGCTGCACTTGCTGAAGTTGAAAAAATTAAAGAAAACGGCCCAACTGAAAAGGATCTTGAAAAAATTAAAGAAACCTTTTTAGTACAGCGCAAAGATCAGCTTCAGGAAAACCGTTTTTGGTTGGATCAACTGGAATCGGCTGATATAGAAGACCGTGAAATAAATGAAGTCTTAAAATATGAAGAAAAAGTAGCTGCTTTAACAAAAGAAGAAATTAAGGAAGTTGCCAACAAATATTTAAACGAGAATTATTTACTAGGTATTTTAATGCCAGAGAAAAAAGAAGGACAAGCTTCAGAAGCCGGGGAATAATCCGGGATTCGCTTAAAATCAATTTATTTAAAACCGATTGTTTTGTTTTTCTGGCAACAATCGGTTTTTTATGTATAAGCTGTTAACAAAATCATTTTATAAACCTGTAATAAATTGTATTTTTACCCTTCAAAAATCATAAAGACTTAATGGGTAAAATCATTGCTATTGCAAACCAAAAGGGAGGAGTGGGCAAAACCACTACCTCGGTAAACCTGGCCGCTTCGCTTGGAGTACTTGAAAAGAAAGTATTGTTAATAGATGCAGACCCACAGGCCAACGCCACTTCCGGACTCGGAATTGACGTAGAAGAGGTTGAATTAGGTACTTACCAGCTTTTTGAAGACTCGATAGCTCCTGAAGAATGCATTCAAAAGACCAGTTCTCCAAATCTTGATATTATTCCTGCTCATATAGATCTTGTGGCTATAGAAATTGAGTTGGTAGATCAGGATGCCAGAGAATCTATGCTAAAAAAGGCTATTACCCCGCTAAAAGAGCTGTATGATTTTATTTTAATTGACTGTGCCCCTTCTCTGGGTTTATTAACCTTAAATGCATTGACCGCTTCAGATTCGGTGGTTATTCCAATACAGTGTGAATATTTTGCTTTAGAAGGTTTAGGTAAATTATTGAATACTATAAAAAGCGTTCAAAAAATTCATAATAATAAACTGGATATTGAAGGTTTATTGCTCACCATGTATGATTCTCGCTTAAGGTTATCTAACCAGGTGGTAGAAGAAGTGCAGAAGCATTTTGGCGAGATGGTTTTTGATACAATCATTCAAAGAAATGTGCGTTTAAGTGAAGCCCCAAGTTATGGGGAAAGCATTATTAATTATGATGCGGGCAGCAAAGGAGCCAGCAATTATTTAAGCCTGGCACATGAAATTATAAAGAAAAACTCGTAGAAGATGGCGAAGGCGACCAAAAAACAAGCTTTAGGACGTGGACTTTCAGCTTTATTGAAAGATCCACAAAACGATATCCAATCTGCAGAAGATAAAAATGCCGACAAACTAGTTGGACATATTGTAGAATTAGATTTAGACTCTGTAGAAGTAAATCCATTTCAGCCAAGAACCAGTTTTAATGAAGACAACCTAAAGGAACTCGCGTCTTCAATAAGAGAACTAGGTGTAATCCAGCCAATTACTGTAAGAAAACTGGATTTTGATAAATACCAGCTGGTTTCGGGAGAACGCCGTTATCGCGCTTCAAAATTGGTAGGTTTAGAAACAATTCCTGCATACATAAGAATTGCCAACGACCAGGAATCTTTAGAAATGGCTTTGGTTGAAAACATTCAGCGCCAGGATCTGGATCCTATAGAGATTTCACTTTCTTACCAGCGTTTAATAGATGAAATAAACCTTACCCAGGAACAATTAAGTGAACGCATTGGTAAAAACCGCTCTACTATTGCCAACTATTTGCGTCTTCTGAAATTAGATCCTATAATTCAAACAGGAATGCGAGATGGCTTTATGAGTATGGGTCACGGCCGTGCCCTTATAAATGTTAGCGATCCGCAAAAGCAACTGGAGATCTACGAAAAAATACTTCAAAAATCATTGTCGGTAAGAGAAACTGAGCAATTGGTGCGCGAAGTAAATGAAGGTTCAAAAGCTTCAAAAAATACTAAGAAACCTGCTTCAGTTCCTACTTCTTATAAAAAAGGAATTAAAGAATTTTCAGAATATCTCGGGACCAAAGTTGACGTGAAAGTGACTAAAAAAGGATCAGGAAAACTTAGTATTCCATTTTCTTCCGAAGAAGATTTTATTCGACTAAAAAAACTTATTCAGGGTGAAGACTAATCGGGTACTATCATTTTTCTTTTTTCTGTTGTTCGTTTTTACACTTACAGCCCAGGAAGATTCTTTAAGAATTGAAAAACCTGATATAGCAGATAAAGTTTCAGAAGAAAAAGACTATAAACCTTACAATGCTTTGGCACCGGCTAAAGCAGCATTTTATTCGGCTATTCTACCTGGATTGGGCCAGGCATACAACGGTAAATACTGGAAAATTCCGTTGGTTTACGCCGGAATTGGTACCGGAGTTTATTTTTATATAAATAACAATAAAGAATGGAACCGCTATAGAGATGCTTATAAAAATCGGCTTGCTGGTAGAAAAGATGAATTTACTGTTGATGGAGACGAAAGAATATCTGACGACGGACTAATAAGAGCACAGGAATTTTACCGCAGAAATAAGGAAATCTCGATACTGGTAATTGCAGGGTTTTACGTATTAAATATTATTGATGCTAATGTAAACGCGCATCTACAACAATTTAATGTTAGTGAAGACCTTAGTTTAAAACCTAATATGGAGTTTGACGATTTTACAGGCAAGTCCAACTATGGACTATCTTTAAATTTTAGATTTTAAAGATAAAAATAGATAGCATAGGAATATTGTTATCCTTTCAATTAGAATTATAAGTAGATTAAAAAAATAGAGATGAAACTAGCACTTTTAGGTTACGGAAGAATGGGGAAGACCATCGAGGAGATTGCAGTAAACCGTGGTCACGAAATTGTTTTAAAGCTTGAAGAAGATATTGATACCTTCGAACTGGATAAAATGGAAATTGATGTTGCTATAGATTTTAGTGTTCCAAAAGCAGCATTTAAGAATATTACCACCTGTTTTAAAAATAATATTCCGGTAGTTTGCGGAACCACAGGCTGGCTTGATGACTATGAAAAGGCGGTAGATATCTGCAAAAAAGAAGATTCTGCATTTATCTATGCTTCAAATTTTAGTGTGGGCGTTAATCTTTTCTTTGAACTGAACAGGAAACTGGCGAAGATGATGAATGGTATGAGTGATTATGAAGTGGAAATTGAAGAAATTCACCATACACAAAAACAAGATGCACCCAGCGGAACCGCTATAAGTCTGGCCCAGCAGATAATTACTGAAAACGATAAAAAGAACAACTGGCAATTGGATCATGCTGAAGAAGATGAGATTCCGGTAAAAGCCAAAAGAATTGAAAACGTTCCCGGCACCCACACCGTTTCTTACATATCTAAAATAGATACCATAGAAATTATGCATACCGCCAAATCCAGGGAAGGTTTTGCCCTTGGTGCTGTAATTGCCGCCGAATGGATCAAAGATAAAAAAGGCGTTTTCACCATGAAAGACGTACTTTCTGACCAAATAAAATAGAATCGAAGGTCAATGGTATTAAGTTGGCAAAAACAATAATCCCGAGGTAGGAGGCATTTTATATCACTTAGTAAGTAACAAATTTTAAGTATTGTTACTAATAAAGCAAAGACTAAAAATATGACATTTACAGAATGGTTTCTCTTTTTCCTGCTGGTGCAGGTTATTCACTTTGCAGGTACCTGGAAACTATATAAAAAAGCAGGCAGGCAAGCCTGGGAAGCCGCAATTCCCGTTTATAATGCTGTAATTTTAATGAAGATCATAAACCGCCCGTGGTGGTGGGTGATCCTTCTTTTTATACCCATTGTAAACCTAATTATGTTCCCTGTAATTTGGGTGGAGACCATTAGGAGTTTTGGACGTCACAGCACTACAGATACGCTTTTAGCTATTTTTACACTCGGTTTTTATATTTACTATATAAACTACGCTACAGATGTAAAATACATTGAAGACCGAAGCTTAAAGCCCAGAACAGCTGCCGGTGAATGGATAAGCTCTATACTTTTCGCAGTTATCGCGGCTACAATTGTGCACACTTACGTAATGCAACCCTTCACCATACCCACTTCTTCTTTAGAGAAAACATTACTGGTAGGGGACTTTTTGTTTGTGAGCAAGTTTCATTATGGTGCAAGATTACCAAGAACCGCTGTAGCTTTTCCTATGGTTCATGACACCATTCCGGTTTTAGGAATAAAATCTTACTTAACCGAGCCTCAAATTCCTTATTTAAGATTACCGGGCTTTGAAGAGATAGAACGTAATGATATTGTAGTATTTAACTGGCCCGTTGATACGGTAAACGCTTTTCAGCAATATGGTGATGGGAAATATTATTACAAACCTATAGATAAGAAATCTAATTACGTAAAACGAGCGGTTGGACTTCCGGGAGATTCACTTCAGGTAAGTGAAGGAAAGGTAATTGTAAACAACGAACCACTTCAACTTCCCGGTCGGGCAAAACCACAGTTTACCTATTATGGTACCACGAATGGGCAGGGCTTCAATCCAAGATATTTATATGAAGAATATGACATTACCGATGGATATTATCACGATCCAAATACCAATCAATTCTATATAAAAGCTTTAACCGAAGCTGCGTATAACAGAATTAAAAATCACCCAAACGTTACCAGCATCCAAAGATATTCTGATTCTTTAGGGGCTAAAAACCGAAGTATTTTTCCTAACGATGGAAAATTAAGTTGGAATAACGATCATATTGGACCAATTTATATCCCAAAAGAAGGAGTAACTGTAGATCTTACTTCTGAATCGATGCCATTCTATAAGCGAATTATAGAAACTTATGAAGGCAGCGAAATGGGCATAAATAATAAATTAAGCCTAAACGGCACCCAGGTTTTATTAAACGGTCAACCTACAAATTCTTACACTTTTAAGCAGAATTATTACTGGATGATGGGAGATAACCGCCATAACAGTGAAGACAGCCGAACCTGGGGCTTTGTTCCCGAAAATCACGTGGTAGGAAAACCTGTTTTTGTATGGATGAGCTGGGATGCCAATGCGCAGGGCTTTTTTAATAAAATTAGATGGGATCGCGTTTTCACCACGGTAAAAGGAGACGCTCCACCTACCTCCTACTTACCTTATTTCCTTATTATAGTCGTTATTATTATTGCCTTCAATTATTTTAAAAAACGCAGGAAAAACGCCTAAATGGAAGAAATTCTAATACATCCGGCCTATTTTGGGCCGGTTTCTCAATTTGTTGCGCTGGTAAAAGCAGATAAAGTTCATTTTGAAAATGAAGATAATTACCAGAAACAAACCTATAGAAACCGGATGTATATCTATGATTCTAACGGAAAATTACTACTTAATATTCCCATTAAGCATCGGTCGGCTTTAACGGGTGAACCTAAAAAAGCAGGAAAGCACCAACTCTATAAAGAGGTGCAAATTGAAAACGATTTTGAATGGCAAAAGCAACATTGGCGAGCCCTAAAAGCTTCTTACCAAACTTCACCGTTTTTCGAGTTTTATGAAGATGAAATTTACCCGCTGTATCATAAGAAATACGATTACCTATTAGACTTTAATTACGCCTGTTTGGAGTTTGTAACCGAAGCACTTCAGTTGGATATGAATTTCAGTAAAACTTCAGAATACATTCTTCATCCTGAAGATAAAAAAGACTTAAGATCTCTGATAAATGCAAAAGGAAAGTTCAACTTTCAGCATCAGGAATACACGCAGGTTTTTCAGGATAAACTCGGTTTTCTACCGAATTTAAGCATCTTAGACTTGATTTTTAATGAAGGTCCAAATAGTTTAAATTTCCTGGAAGCACAGGAATTTAAATTTTAAATCTGGTCATAACCGGATAATGATCGGAGTATTCATTTTTAAAGCGCTCAAAGGAGTTAATCTGTATCTCAGCATCAAAGAGCATAAAGTCTATTCGTAACGGGAAATAATTTAGTTTAAAGGTTTGCCCAAAACCTTCTCCAGATTCCAGGAAAGCATCTTTAAACCTTTCATCGTTTATAAACTCATATATATAGGAGAAGGCGGTATTATTAAAATCTCCTGCAATAATGGTTTTACGCGAAGACTCCCGTACTTTCTTCATCATCATCTCGGCTTGTTCTTGTTGCATTCCAAATCCCTGCCCTATTCTGCCCAATAATTTTTTAGAATCTTCCTTTCGTAAATTATCAATTTCGGGCTTTACATTTAAAGATTGGAAGTGAACATTGTAGATACGCAGCGTATCTGTTTTTACGACTATATCGGTATAAATAGCGTTATTATTTCCGTCATGTGGAAAATCAACTGAATACTGTTCTACAATAGGAAATTTGGAAAATATCGCCGAACCAAATTCTGAATTCCTTCCTTTTCTGTGCACAAAATGATACGGATAAATCTCCTTTAAATTTGTTTCATCTACCGTATGTTCCTGGGTAAGTAAAATATCAGGATCTTTCTCCTTTATAAAATCTGTGATTCTTTCGGGAATATTTTCTTCATCAGTCCAATCATAAGTATTGAACATACGAACATTATAGCTCATAATACTTACCTCTTCTTCAGAAGTTTGGATATTGGAACTAAACTGGTAAAGGCTGGACACATAATTATACCCAATTAGCAACACAATAAAAGATAAAAGGAATTGCCTTTTTAGTCGAATAATCCAGTAAACCATAAAACCAAGGTTTACAAGTATTAAAACAGGTACTCCAAGACTTAATACCGATAATAAAGGAAATGATTTCGGAGGAATAAAGGCTAATAAATAAGATAGTAGTAATGCCGTACCAAGAAGAGAATTAAAGATAAAAATGATCTTATCTATAAGGCCAAGCTTTTTCATTTAATCTTCTTTACCGGCTTTAAATAAAAAGTCTTTCTCGCTTTTACTCAAGCTATCGTAACCGCTTTTGCTTATTTTATCTAAAATAGCATCAATTTGCTTCTGCTTTTCATCCTTATCTAATTTTCGGGAAGAAAAAGATTTACGCTGTTCGGTAGCCGATTTTTTATTTGTGTTTTTTCGGTATACAGTTTTCATTTTGGCTTTGCGTTCGGTGGTTTTAAATAAAGACACGAAACTATCCATTATTTTTTCAAACCAGGAACCAATATCATTACCTTTTTGCAATTGTTTGGTATAAACATAACCCAAAGCCGCACCACCAAGGTGTGCAAGATGACCGCCCGCATTACTCATTGGAATTTGGATGATATCCAGTGCCACCAGAAAAGCAGCAATGTACCAGAATTTAATACTTCCTATTAAAAGCAGTTTAACCCGCATATTAGGAATATAAGTAGCTATCCCTACTAAAACCGCCATAACCCCGGCCGATGCTCCTATTAGATAAGAACGACCCATAGATTGAAACGCAGGGAATAAATTATAGCTTAACATATAAACCAGCGCGCCCATAATTACCCCTAAAAAGAAATAATTTAGTAATCTTTTGGGTGAAAAATAATTCAGAAAATAAATTCCGGAGAAATATAAGATCAGCATATTTGAAAGGATATGCCAAATTCCACCGTGTAAAAAAGAATAGGTGATTATAGACCAGGGCTTAAAAATAAACTCTCCCGGTTCCTTGGGAAAAACAAACCACTCCAGTAGAAAATCTGATGGTAACTGAAATAAATAAGCTATAGTTCTAAATAAAAAGAACAGGAAGAAAACCAATACGTTAATAGCAATCAGCTTTTCAACTACCGTAGCGGTTTGCAGTTTATATCTTATTTTATCAGATCCTTTCATCAATCCCAGCGATTTTGATTAAACTGGTTTTTCTTCCAGTACCACATCATTATAAAGCCAAACAGAGCACCTCCAACGTGGGCAAAGTGTGCTACGCCTCCTCCAAATAACGAATATCCTGTAAATCCTGAAAATAAATCTATTAAAATAAGTACAGGAATAAAGTATTTCGCCTTAATAGGTACCGGTACAAATAACAGGAATAATTCAACATTAGGAAACATCATTCCAAAAGCTACCAAAATACCGTAAATAGCACCCGATGCTCCCACAGCCGGTGTATTTACACTCTGATAAAGGCTTTGCAGGGTTTCCTTTGGCACAGAATCAAGAATAGCGGTAGAATATTCTCCTGTTTTAAGCAGTTGTTCTACACTCCCCATACTCATCCCTGCATCTAACAAGGCATTATAACCGGTTTTAAATTCTATATAATTTACCAGGGTATGTAGAAATGCGGCTCCAAGCCCTGCCGAAAAATAAAAGAAAATAAATTTTTTTTGCCCCAGCATTTGTTCAATTGGTCCACCAAAAGCCCACAAGGCATACATATTAAAAATAATATGCATCAGGCTGCCGTGCATAAACATATGACTAATAAATTGCCACGGCATAAAATTTTCGTTCTCAAAGAACCAAAGAGCAAATAATTGATAGGAGTAATCTCCCAGAAACTGGCTACCAACAAAGAAAATAACGTTGATGATTAAAAGTACTTTTACAGTTTCGGTAATTCTTCCCATTTACATAAATTTTTTATCCAGCTCGTCTACCGTTAAAGTAACGAAAACCGATCTGTTAGACGGGCTTAGCCCAGGTTCTTTACAGGCAAACAACCTGTTAACGATATGCTGCTGCTCGGTATTGTTTAAAAGTGTTCCAGATTTTACCGCCATTCCTTTTGCAAGCGACTTTGCCAGCAAATCGGTTTGAGAAAATCCGTTGTCGGGCACATCGTTTTCAAAATCGGCTATAAGCTGTTCTAATAAGATTTCTACTTCACTTTCTGAAATTAAAGTTGGAATCCCAACAATTTCTACGGAATCACTTTTTACTTCAGAAAATACAAATCCGGTTTGTTCCAAAGAATCCTTTAGTTGTTTTAATATCTCTATTTCGTGCGTGTTAAACTGAAGATTTAACGGAAACAACAACTGTTGGCTCACTGCGGCTGAAACCGTAATATTTTTCAGCATTTCTTCGTATAAAATCCTGGTGTGCGCCCGGTGTTGATCTATTACTAAAATACCACTCTTCAGCGTACTTACAATATATTTTTTATGAAGCTGAAAGGTTGATTTTTCTTCTGTATCTTGAGAAGGCTGGAATAAATTTCCTGTTACTTCTTCGCTTTCAAATTCTATTTCCCTAAAATCGGAATCCGGCTTGGGAGCGTCTTCAGATTGTAATCCTGCGTAAAGGCTTTCCCAACTTTCTCCGCGTTCTTTTTTAAAGTTTGAAGAGAAGGAATTTGAACCAGTTTTATGAGTTCGGGCATTTTCTTCCTGGAATGGATTAAAATTACGATCTACTTCTACCTGTGGCACTTCAGCAGATCTATTTTTATAATCGTAAGGGGTGTCCAGGTTTGCATCACGGTCAAAATCTAAAACCGGAGCTACATTAAACTGACCTAAACTATGCTTTATGGCGCTTCTTAAAATCGCATAAAGCGCGTGTTCATCATCAAATTTAATTTCAGTTTTAGTAGGATGAATATTAATATCAATACTTTTCGGATCAACTTTTAAGAAAAGAAAATAACTGGGATAAGATTTATCTTTTAATAAACCTTCAAAAGCCGCAACAACGGCGTGGTTTAAGTAAGGACTCTTTATAAATCGATTATTTACAAAAAAGAACTGTTCTCCACGCGATTTTTTGGCAAACTCAGGTTTTCCTACAAATCCCGAAATTTCGACAATCTCGGTATCTTCAGTTACCGGCACCAGTTTTTCGTTGGTCTTTCCTCCAAAAATATTAGTAATTCGCTGCCTATGATTTGTCTCCGGAAGTTGAAAAAGCTCACTTCCGTTATGAAATAAAGAAAAAGCGATTTGAGGATGTGCTAAGGCTACCCTTTGAAATTCATCTATAATATGCCGTGTTTCTACAGCATCAGATTTCAAAAAATTTCTTCTTGCAGGAATATTATAAAAAAGGTTTTTTACACTTACCGAAGTTCCTTTTGGGCAGACACAAACATCCTGATTGGCAATTTTACTGCCTTCCACTTTTATTTGCGTCCCAACTTCATCATCTTCTGGTTTGGTCTTTAACTCT
>VMHT01050559.1_pt1 | contig 29569 bp, 52 predicted proteins | sample 4693611 | NCBI WGS metagenome assembly VMHT01 (sample SAMN12280063, study PRJNA550983) | marine metagenome | isolation source: seawater sampled from same location over 5 years 0.02-0.2 micron viral filtrate | place: USA: collected off the coast of southern California halfway between the port... ... | reverse complement strand
TGCAAGTCGGTGATTTGATTAAATGGTCCTGGCACCTTGACACGGATTGGACGCAGACGCATTTTATGGGCGTCATCGTCGGGTCCAAGCTATACAAGAATGTACCCAGGTATGATAAGTGTATCGTGTTTCGAGTATTGGTCGAGAACGGACAAGTTGTCCGAGTCCGAGAAGACGAAAAAACTTTGGAGTTGATTTGTGAAGCCCGGTGACTTGGTGAAACAGCGCGACATGGGATTCCCTGGATACTACCGGGGCATTGGCATAGTGCGTAAGATTCGCAAGAAGGGCCCAGCGTGGAAGGAAGATCACTGGGATTCAGTTAAAGTATACTGGAAAGAAGGCCACAAAATGAATGATCGTTGGATGATTCGCGGATCCCTGGAGGTTATCTGTGAAAGTAGGTGATCTTATAAAACTTGATCCCGGTAAGTATCCGCTGTTTGCAAACAAGATAGCGATCATTCGCGCCGAATGGAAACATAACGAATCATATCGTAAGGCCGGCCGCACCCGGTACACAAAGTTTTTTATTCTCATTGACGGAGAGGCCCACCCGTACACCGTCAGTTTCAGGAACATCGAGTTGATTAACAAGGCTTGACATTCTCTTGACAAGAATCGCCTTGACAACACCCCCCTAATCGGATACATTGTATATGTACGAAGGAGGTACACCCCATGAAGATTGAACTGTCCGAAGAAGAAGTTACTGCACTCATTGAAGCCCTTGGCACCTGGATGGAAGAGCCCAATTTGACTAACGAGGAATGGCTTAAGCGCCAGGACATCGGCGCGGATCTCGATATGGATTTGCGCGAAGCCTGGGCGCGAAAGAATGACGGCTGGCCCGGTGCGGCTGATGCCGAGATTAACGCGGAAACGCAAATGATCGACGCCGGCGAGAAGGCTCGCGAGCAGGTTAAAATGTCTCGCCGCAACGAACGTTTGATGCAGGGCACAACCGCGACCCTTGCCAATGACCCGGTTGACTGGTAACGATAATGACTGAACGAATGATGACTATTGCCGTCCTGGCCCCGATACTCATGGATATGAACATTCCAGAGAATCGCTTGCCATTGAATAAAGCAAACATTCGCTGGATGCTACGCAATCTGCGGATACAGAACGGGGATCACCCCGACATCGAACAAGCTATTTCTTTTCTAAAAGAACTGTCTCGACTCTAAGCGAGGTTATAAATGAAGCCGATTGAAGTTGACATCCCGCCCGCGCTATTTACAGCGACGACCAGCGGCCAGCGTTATGCCATTGCGGGCTCTACATGGGTTCCTGTGCCCTCGGACACAACCCTGGCGACCCTTGACCGCTTTGTGGTCTACAAGCCAGCACAGCCCAAGCAGGACGCCTCTAACGGCTCCTGGGAAGTCAAGGGCTCAAAGGGAAATATCTATAACGTCCGAGTCAGCGCGGGTCAGTGGTTCTGCTCCTGTCCTGGGTTTGGCTTTCGGCGCAAGTGCCGACATATTTCGGAGAAGCAAAATGAAAGTCGGTGAACTTTATAAAGTGTCAAGATCGTGGGGTTCGATTCAAATGCCAAGCAGACGTTTTTGGTATGAAGCCGGCCCGATCCTTTATCTGGGCGAAGACGTAATCAAACGGAATGATGGCGTGAAGATTATTAATCATGCTGTGCTGGTTAAAGGCCAGCGACGAATCCTCGATCAGTCCTTTCTCAAGTTTCTGAAACCTTTGACATCTTCTTGACAAGAAAACGCTTGACGCGGGCCCGTCAGCGGGTTACATTATAGATGTAGAAAGGAGAGAACACTACAATGGCCAGAAACCTCGACACCGTACTCACCTGGGATCAAGCGGTCGCAGACTTCACAGACAATATCATGCCCTATGTGCGCGAGCAATATGAACAGGACGGGATCCCCGACTGGCCGGCTCGCGGCGAGGCATGGTGCAACTGGACCGATTCACTGTGCAAGGACGGTCAGATTTCTGACTGGCAGTACGCGAACTGGTCCCACCCGCCGTGCAACGGTTGACATTCTCTTGACAACTTTGCTGTTGACACCCCCTTACGCATATGGTATACTGTAAGGGTAATCAGATAGATATTAACCTTTATGAGAACGAGAAAAAATCATGGGTAACTGGAGTGGAACCGTCCGATGTGGACACTGTTACGGGGAAGGGCATAATAAGCGAACTTGCCCGACGCGCCTGGAACAGATCCAAACGCGATACAAGCAAGAAAAAGAAAGCACGGGCGAGGGGCACGCTACCTATTATGCCCGCCAGATCGCCAGCATGACCGGAGTAAACCCGGAGACTGGCCAAAAGACCACGCGCCGTCGCGAATATTATGGTCGCAAGTGTAGCTATTGCACCGAGCAAGGCCACAACCGCGCCACTTGTCCCGCGTTGCGTAACGACAAAGCTAAGTTTTCTAAGCTCACCCGCGAAGTTCGCCAGTCTTTTCTAACAAAGATGCAGGAACATGGCCTTGGGCCCGGTGCCTTGGTCGCAGTAAAAGGATCCTACGGAGACTCTGATCAACCCTATCTTGTAACTGGTATTGGCTGGTGGAACGTGACCCGTAAGACGTATGATGGATCTGGTTGGCTGGGAGGTTCAATCCTCCATGCTCGACGGATTCAAGATAACAGACTGACTACGTTGAATCTGCCAGTGGAAGTTACTGGTGCCGATGAAAGTCGCTATGGTCAAACAACTACCATGCTGGGCGGAGTGGCAAGCGTAGAGGCGCCTACCGGATGGTTGGAGGGCAAGACCGTGGACCTGGAGAGCGTGGGACTTTTTGATAAAGGCGTGCGACGAGACTATCGTTTCTGGCGTGACCTTGAGAGTGCCGAGGAAAATAATAATGATTCTTGATTTAAATGATTTTGAGATTCGCGTGTTGGGCATGTTTGCCTGGAGGAACTGTAAGTGGCTGTCATTGCCCGACCTGACAACCGAGGCCCGCGAAGCCGTCGATTATCTGGTGCTGGCTGGTCTGCTGGAACGACAGCGACGATCTTTCTCGCGATCCGGTGGCCCGCCGGCGTGGCTGGACCGCTGGCGTCTGACCGAGGCAGGCGTTGAGGCTGTGGCGGCTCTGGGGGCCTCTGACATGGCTTCTAAGCCCCTGGACGAGCCTAAGCCTACCGAGGGCCCCAAGCGCATCGGAGTCGGCTCCCTGGTCCGTCACAGGCACCATGGCGAGGGGCTGGTTATCCGGCACTTTATGTGGGATGGCGATTGGGGCGGGTTTGAGGTTCAACTTCTTAAACCTTCTGAGACTGGCCCTGCAAGTTCCATTTCCACATTCAGCGACCGAGCCGACGCCTTTGAAAATCTTTCTTGACATTCTCTTGACACGGATTCGCTTGACAAGAGCCCTCCAACCGGATACATTGTATATGTACCAAGGAGAGATCAATGTCCTACACGCCAACCGGCCCTTTCGCCACGATTCACGCGGGCGACGAGATTATTAACCTTTGGACTGGCGATCAACTCACCGCAGTCTGCGACCACTTCGACGCCATCGGCAGAGAATACACCCTAATCCTCTTTTAAACCCTTCTTGACATTCTCTTGACAAGAAACATCTTGACTTTCCCTCTTTCTTCTGCTATAATGTACTACATAAGATAGAGAGCATTAACCCCCCCTTCCTTCTGGAGCCCCATCATGGCTATTGATTTCGCAAGTTTCGTTACTATCGCTCCCCTGGTCGTCAGCACCCGGTTGCCGATCCTTCTCCGTGGACGCCACGGCGTCGGTAAATCGCAGGTTGTCTATCAGCTTGCCCAGACCCTTGGCAAGCCCGTGATCGAGCGGCGTGCTTCACAAATGACAGAAGGCGACCTGCTGGGTCTGCCTTCCACCGATGGATCGGTGACCACTTGGAACCCGCCCGCATGGTTCCGTACCGCTTGTGACGAGGGTGTGGTTCTGTTCTTGGACGAGGTTGATCGTGCGACCATCGAGGTTCGTCAGGGTATCTTTGAGTTGACCGATAGCCGCAAGCTGGCCGGTTTTCACCTGCACCCTGATACGATTATTGTTGCTGCCGTCAATGGTGGCGAGCATGGCGAGCAATATCAGGTAGGCGAAATGGACCCTGCCGAGTTGGACCGTTGGACCGTCTTTGACGTTGAGCCGACCATTGAGGATTGGCTGCACTGGGCCAAGGACAACATTGACAGTCTGGTGTGGGATTTCATTAACACGAATCGCAATCACCTGGAGCATACTAGTGACTATGAGCCGAACAAGGTTTATCCTTCTCGCCGCTCCTGGCACCGGCTGAATGATACGCTGGCTGCTGCTGACATGCTGGAAGAATCCACATCGGCCCTGTTCCAGCTTTCTGCTGCTTTTGTTGGCTTTGAAGCTGCTGTCGCATTTAACGATTTCGTCGCTAACTATGAGCGTCAGGTAACGGTTGAGCAGATCATTAATGATGGGCAGATCGAGCGTACCGCTGATTTCGACATTAACGAACATTCAGCCCTGGTCGATAAAATGGAAGCTAAGGAAATCTTTGCCGAGGCGCTGATCGATGATCAGATTACTAACCTCGCCGCCTACTTCCTGACGCTGCCCTCTGAAGTTGCAATGAAGTTGTGGACGGTCATGGGCTCCGGTGATATCCAGAATACCGTGAACCTCCATCAAGCCGAGGTCGATGGTCAGTCCGTCAGTGGCTACCTTGTGGAACTTCTGACGGGTGAAGCCCAGGATGCTTAATAGAGCGCCCTGGTTGCCCCCTGGCTGGCCTTTGGCCGGTTGCGGGGCCTCTGCCTTGCGGGTGCGGAAAGCGCCCGCAGAACGGCTTGAGAGGCCCTTAAAGGCCCCCAGACCTCTTGACATTCTCTTGACAACTTTGCTATTGACAATCCCCCCGATTTTTGGTATAATGGGTATACCAAGTAAGGAAAGAACTGTATGACCCCTAAGCCCAAAATTGATGTTGCCGCCCCCGCCACCACGGCGCGAGCGTTCGACCTGAACCGGCATACTGCCCGCCTGCTCATGAATGAGCCATTTTTCGCGGCCCTGTCGCGACGGATCAACAAGGCAGCATCTACTGCGCTCCCCACGGCGGGCGTGACAGTTGATAAAGAAACTGGACAGTTTAAAATGCTCTATAATCCGTCTTTCTTTGAGAACCTGACGGACGACGAGCGCACTGACGTTTTGAAGCATGAGTTTTATCACCTTGTTTTTGAGCATGTAACTGGTCGCCTGCCCACCGAGGGCATGTCCCGACTCTGGAACATCGCGACCGATCTGGCGATCAACTCGCACCTTAAGAATCTGCCCGATGGTTGCTGCATGCCCGGTGTCGCACCTTTTGAAGATCTGCCCTCTGGCAAGTCTGGTGAATGGTATTTCGCGGCTCTGCGTAAGAAGCAGGAGGAAAACGAGGACGGCGAGGAAGGCGAGGGTCAACCCGGCGAGGGTCAAGGTGAAGGCCAGCCCGGCGAGGGTCAAGGCCAGCCCGGCGAGGGTCAAGGCGAGGGCTCTGGCCCCAGCTTGGACGATGCGGATTCGTTCGATGATCACTCCGGTTGGGGCGAAGTTGACGAGGCTACCAAGGAAATCGCCCGCGAGCGTCTTAAGGATGCCGTCAAGAAGGCAGCAGAAGAGGCCTCTAAGGCGAATAACTGGGGATCTGTCTCCGGCAACGTCCGACGCGACATCATGGAGCGGATTTCTACTAAGGTTGACTGGCGCAAGGTTCTGCGCTACTTTATTAAGACTTCCCAGCGGTCCAACAAGACTAGCACCGTTCGTCGCATTAACAAGCGTTACCCCTATATTCACGCTGGTAAGCGCGTGCAGCGAACCGCTAAGATCGCGATCAGTATTGATCAGTCCGGTTCTGTCGATGATGGGATGCTTAACGCATTTTTCAACGAACTTAATAAACTTGCACAACTTGCTGAGTTTACGGTTATTCCGTTCGATTCCGATATTGCCGAGGATAAGATCTATACTTGGAAGAAGGGACAAAATAAAAAGTGGGAGCGCGTCTTGTGTGGCGGCACCTGCTTTGATGCTCCAACTAAGTACGTCAACGCGCAGAACTTTGATGGTCATATTGTCTTGACCGATCTTTGCGCTCCTAAGCCTGTCGCAAGTAAGTGTCAGCGTATGTGGATGACCACTAAGGAATATGCCCGGCGCCCGTACTTTACGACTAACGAGCGGATCATCGCGATTGACTGACTCTTGACAAGCCTTTGACAAGATTCACTTGACAAAGGCCCCCCAATCGGATACATTGTATATGTAGCAAGGAGAACTCTACATGGCCCGCATTACCTATCAGACCCGACTTGAAACCCTTATCGCTGGACCCCTAGCCGACAATGATCGGCGGTTCGCGCAATCCCTGTTGGACTTCTACACGCGCAAGAAGCGCCTCACACCGGGGCGTGCTCGCTGCGTGGCGCAGCTTGAGGAACGATATAGCCCCGAGGTCTTGGCCGGCCGACAGGACGCTTGTGCGCCCGTTCTGGCCCGCCTGGATGCGGTTCTGGGCGAGGCCACCATCACCGACTGGGAAAAGAACTTCCTAGGCTCTTTGCGCGATCAGGCGCAGATCCGCGAACTGTCCCAACGACAGCTTGAGATTCTGGAAAAGGTTGAATCTCGCTACACGGCAGAGGCTAAGGCCGAGTCTGCCTCTTGGTCTGTGGATTATACCGTACAGTGCTCCGGTACAGGGCCAGAGCGGATTGCTTCTAAGCAAGAACGCGCCTTGATTGCAGCCCGTTACTACAAGAAGGCTGGCTATTTCCAGCAGCTTGCCGATAAGATCATTGATGATCCTAACTTTGTTCCGAGCGAGAAACAGTATCGTAAAATGGTCGAGAATAAGTATGCACAAAAGGTTCTGAACGCGCACCTGTCACCTCCTAAATACCCGGTTGGTAGCTTTGTTGCGCTCCGGGCCACTGCCAGCGCCGGCAATTATTATAGTCTGAGACGGTCAATCGGGACGACACCTTGTGTGATTATTAAAGCAAACTCTAGCCCGGTGACCAGCGCGGCCCGTGGTAGCAAGAAGTATCTTATTCTCCCCGTGGGCCAGCCGGTCCCGGTCGAGGTTGAAGAGCGGTACTTGAAAAAGGCGCGTAGCATTAAAAAGAAGTGATGCGACTTCGCGCCAAATTTTTTTCCCACAGAGGGTATAAACAGCATGAGAATGAAGAATAATAGTGTTATCGAGGCCTGGAAGAACGGGCAAGACCCCGCGACTAACCATAGAAGGTCGCTCTATGTTCTGGCCGACCGTCACAGAACCAATAGTTTGTGGCTTTATAGTTACAATGAAATTATCGGTGTGAATATTAATGGTACTTGTTTCGTCAAAGACTTGACCGCAAAGACAGGGCATTTCCATTCAGTTACAACTAGCGGCCATGTCAATAAGGCAAAGAGCGTAGCAAATATTGTAATGCACCCGAAAGTGTGGAAGGCCACGCCCGAACTATATGGGCAGGAGCTACCGTTTTAAAAATGCCCGAGGACACTGTAAATAATAATGTTGTGAACCTAGCAGAATATAGAGCGAGGGTAGAAGAACAACAGTCAGAAGAAAAAAGAAAGCAAGAAGAACAAGAAAGTTTCTTCAATGATGATTATGGTTCAGGTATGATCCTTAAGGGTCGGCCTCTTATTCTTATCGACGGTAACGTATTCGACACTGACGATCTATTATCTCCAGACGAAGCTACTGAAATGGTAGACACTATCATGCATTTAATAAAGTTACTACAAGAAAAGGAGAGAGCAGAAGAAGACTTACCCGATGATGAATAAAAGATGGGTATGCCCCGTCTAACTATTATGGTAAACTGTTCAATGAATGTACGGTTGCATTAGATGTTGTTACAACAAAGGGTTAGAAGTATGTGGTATTAAATACACGCTCCTGAACCACTTGTCAATAACGCAAATATCATGCCAACATTTATGCGGTCACATTATGGTCGTAACAAATAGTAGTTGACAACCCATCCGTAACATGTTATAGTATACATATGTGACAGACCGTAACAGTTATATGTGACAGATGTGACAGCTACATGATACAATTGTGTTACAGTTATATGTGACAAGTGTGACAGCTAAAGTCACAAGGCATTAATGCATCATGGGGGTAAAAGGGAAATGGCCGAGGGTAATAAAAAATAAAACACAAAGAGACAATGTATACTATAGGAGACATAGTTAGATACCAGAACGAATATACATGTAAGTCTGGTATAGTAGTAGAGAGACAAGAAGCAATACCCCCTGGACTATATCGTATTAAAGTAATATGGCAAGAGACGGGTAACCTAACTAACTGGTTTGTTATAGATGATACTAGTAAGCAGTACCTACGCAAACTGTAACGTTATATAGGTAACAGTATAACACGTTACAAGGGGGGGGTACTACCCCCCTACCCCTCCCCGGAATCCATGTCCCTATAGCCTTGACCCGTCAATGTCCGACTAAGTACGTTCACGACACACACGGAAAATTCCCAGATTATTGGTTTTTAGCCTTTAGTGTATAGTTACTATAGATGCCAAAGATTCGAACCCAATCAAGGTTATGTCCTTTATGCAAATCGAGAATTATATGGGCATGTAACGGTACCACTGGTTATGCTTATTGTTCTCGCTCGCTTAAAGCGTCTATGATATTAACAAAAGACACCATGCATAGAAGATTCTGCGCTTGGGAGGGCACATGTCGCCGCATGCGGAACGGTCGTATCGAAATTATATACGAAATTGAAGCTGCCGTTTGATAAAAAGCAGTGCTTAAAAAATATGTAAATAAAATTTGGACATTTTTAGCTATTTAATAGCATGGAAGCCAAAGTAATATATGAAATTCTTAAAAAAGGCGATTTAGTATCGTACAGAGACGCTCCGCCCCGCGCCTTCCGGCCTGGAATAATCTTTCCTGACACAAATGACGTTGGGATTGTAGTAGAAACAAACGGAGATAACAGTGTTGGGGTACGGTGGCAAAAAAGCGGCCTTCTCTATAGTTATTCCAGGGAAGAGCTTAACATATTGGCTCGGTCAGCAGGGTCATTGGAGCGAGGCGGAACAAGGATTGCATAATTATGTTAAAAGTAAGCTGGGATTTTAATATTGGTGATTTAGTTGAATTTGTACCAGACGATCACCCAGACGAAATGGAAATGAGACATCTATTATGTACTGGCTCTAATGATAGTTTGCTTGATAATGATTATTCTCTTGACAAAGTTATAGGCATTGTGTTAAAATTAGATGATAGGCGACAAAATGAACTCATATGTCTCTGGACTAATGGTAAAAGACATGAAATTGCACCAATTTCTGCTTGGCGTCTTAAATTATTATCCCCTGCAACGAATTTGAAGCGTTAGTGAACAAAAATCTTCCAAAAAAACATTATTCTCCTGGCGATTTGATACATTGGTATGCATATTATTCTGATATGATTGTCAAAGATGGCGGTTGGGGGATGATTTTAGAGCAGACAAGAGAATTTAAGCCATATAATATTATATATTATAGTGTCCTCGTTCAAAAGGATGGTTCTATTCGCGAATTCGCAGACAATTGCATCTGCTTGGTTAATACAAATGACCTTGATACACCGATTATTTGATTTTTTTAGTGCTCTTCTTAATAAATTAAGGGGCGTTGAACCAATCGAGCCTCTAATTAAAATTGGGGATACTGAAAATCCCTCTTTAGAAACAGATGGAGCTAATATGGTGGACAATACTGCTTCTGGAAGTGCCCAAACTTATTTTGATGACCTTCTAACGGCTGTTTTTGGCGATGGAGCGCTTCTTGACGCGGAATTGCCTCCAACATATGTAATAAAAGGTTCGGGAAGCGCTTGGTATTATAATCCTCATTCGCGTGGCATGTCTTGTGTTAGTCGTGGATCCGAGGTTACCACTGTTCCCGGCCGATATGACTCAAAAGGTCGGGCATATGTGTATGTTGGAGAGTTACTTTTAACCATTCCTCAAGAAGACTTGATTGAAATCGGATATAACTAAACATATAATATAAAAAATGTTTAATTCAAGTCATTAACAGTAAAAATATTTATATTTTCCTATTTAAAAATAGGAGATACAATATTATGAAAAAATTTTTGGCGATTTTATATTTCGGACTAATGGCTTCTGGCTGTTCTTCTTATACCCCCGAACTTGAAACCGTTGATGAGACTGATAGCGTCGAAACTCAACAAAATGTTGATTCCGAGGCCGAAGTTGACGAAGTTGACCGGTCCTGGGTTACATGGGAAGAATGTACGCATGGAGTAGGTGATAATCCCTGCGATTTTACCTTAAAAGACCAAAATGGCGAAGATTGGTCCTTATATGACCAATATGGTACCGTAACTTTACTTGATTTTTCTACAATGTGGTGTAGCGTGTGTCAATATATCGCTCCAACGGGAGAAGAAATTGATTCTCGTTATTCTCAACATGGATTTCAATGGGTAACAGTTTTAATTGATGACTCAACGGGGGATCCTGTCGATCAGGCCGATCTTCAAACCTGGGCCGGCCAGTTTGGGCTCACTACGACTGTTTTAGAGGGCAATCGCGGTATGCTTACTGCGGGCTCAACTGTTGGCTGGCCTGTTAGCTCATGGCCAACCATTGTTATAGTAGATGACAAGATGACTATAACCCATGGATGGCATGGCTGGAACGAATCTTGGGTAACGTCTGCTGTTGAAGAACTTTTAGGATTAAATTAATAATTTTTGATACTCATTGATGCCTAAAAGACTAATTATAAGTGTTTGTAGAACAAAAAATTTCGGAAAACGTTTTTAGGGAGCAAAAATGGATATAAATATTAATGAATTGCGCGGATTAATTCGTGAAATCAAAGAGCAGCGGCTAAAAGAATATGCCGAAACTCCTAGAGAGTCTGAATATGGGCAATTTGAGCCAAGGAACGTAGACGGCGTTCCGGGGCCCCACGAAGATCCCGAGACAGGCGATTATCAAGATGCACCCGATGGTGATCTAACTGATGAAGAAAAAGCCCGCTCTTTTGAGGATATGTTTCAAGATATAAAAAATATACTTGAAACCTGGAAAGAACGAGATCCTGCCACAGTTGCTGGAAAATATTTCCACGATTTGTTGCATTTGGCAAAGGCATACGATCCAACCTACTTCCCCGCCACAGAAATGGAATCCCCCGAAGAAATGCCCGACGATAAAGATAAAATACTTGACAGAACATATTAAATCATATATATTAGTATGATGTACATTGTTTTATTCATACGGAAAGCTCCATGATGTTAAAAGCTGGAGATCTCGTCATGATGTCAACAACATATGGAAAATTTATTGGTGTTCTTATTGAGCAAAATGAATTGTCAAGAACTTGTAAAATATTAACAAGAAAAGGAAAAATACTTGACATTGATGAGCAATATCTGGTATTATATTCATGGCATCGGGAGATAGAAGCTCATGGATTTTGAATATTTTAGAGGAAAAACCGGCCGCATCCGTGGCCTAACTGTAGAAGAAAGGCTTCAATTCATCGCTGACCGTTGGCAAAAAGTTGCAAATGATTGCAATCAAGCCCGCGAAGAGGGCCGAGACATGACCGCATATAGAATCAACTATGGTTCTCAGCATGCAGATTGTCTGCAATTCATGAATGACCATGGCCCAGAAAAGCTTTTGGAGCGAATGAACCAAAAATATTATTCTTCATTGCTTCCTGGGCAACGGGATGCTATTGGATATGTTGTTGCTGAACTTGAAAAAGCGCTTGCAATTTCTTAGAAAAGGTGTTATATTATACATATGGGTAAAGTTAGAACCAATATTGACCGCAAAGAACTTCAAGAAGGATTTGACAAAGTACTTCATTGGATAACAAAAGTAAAAGATTATGATGTTTACGTCTATCCCAAGGCTAAAGATGAGTTTCATCGACAATATAAGAGAATTTGCATTAATTCCTCTCTTGGAATCGAAAAAAGGCTATACAGCCTTTTACATGAATGTGGACATCTTTTGATTCAAGACAACAAGAAAAATTATAGTAAAGAATATGCCTCGCATGTTAGTGTCTGGTCAGACGGTAGAAAAAATAAAACAGATAAATATAAAATTTCTTTAATTGGAGAAGAATACGAAGCATGGAAACGCGGGGCCCGGTTGGCTAAGCGCCTAGGCATTAAACTCAACAAGGACAGGTATGAACAATATAAAGCCCATTGCATTATGAGCTATCTACATTGGGCTACCGATCCTGATACCCCGGCAGATCCATGGATGGAAGAAACATCATGATTACAACACTATATTTTATAATGGCGATAGGCCGGCCCCTGCTTGGCGTAGTTGATCAAATCGAAGACGACATTGCAGTTGTAGAAGTAAATGATGCCGATGGCAACATTGAAACAATGGAATTTTCTACGGAATTGTTCCCTTGCATGATCAAAGAAGGCGACTGGTTTTACTTTGAATACTTTAATGACGCCACCGAATTGCGGTGCGGAGAACCACCAGAATGAAAATTGTTTATCTACATGGATTAAAATCCTCTCCGAATAGTTTTAAACGCCAAGCAATAGAAAAAATGGGGCATGAGGTTTACGCGCCCTTTCTTATGCCAGATAATTGGGAACAATCCGTATTAGTGGCGAGAGAATATATTGAGATGGTAAAACCAGACGTTGTTGTTGGTTCTAGTCGAGGCGGCGCCGTTGCCATGGCAGCCGGCGGAAAACAGCGTCTAGTTCTTATTGCTCCGGCTTGGAGCAAGTATTGCCCATGGTGTACAACTTCATCAACTACAAAAATTATTCATTCTAAAAGTGATGATGTTATACCTTATGCTGATAGCGAGCTTCTTGCAAAAACATTTGGTGCTGCATTGATTGAATCTGGCAATGATCACAGAATGAACGATTCAAGTACGTTAAATTTATTGTCGAGGATAATTAAAGAGCCATGAAAGAAAAAATTAAATATATTGGCAAGAAATTAGCAATATTACCTACTTTGGGTGGTAGTTATATTATAGCAATCGGTGTTTATTACAATATGCTACGATACCAACATGAAAAAAATAAGAGAAATAAATAATTCTTTTGGCGAACGATTCGCAAATAAATTTTCAATCGGTGATTTGGTCACATGGAAAACGTGGGAACTAATAGTTGGACATCCTGACCAAATAAAAAAAAATCATATAGGCGTTGTTTTAGATCTATATACTGAAGAGCGGGGAACCCGCGATGTGGCCATGGCAAGAGTGCTAAACTGTAAGTCTCAACTTACTAGCGACATTTTGGCCATGAATCTTCACATGATATCTAAGGCGCATTCAAATGAGCAAATCATCTAAAATAGGTGATTTAGTAGTATTAAAAGACTTCTTTTCGTATGAAGGCGGTTGCGCAGATAAAAAAATAACATCCCCATGTGTTGGGATCATAGTTGAATTATCATCTAGTAGTGCTCAAGTACACTGGCTAGATGATAGTTTTTGTTCGTGGGAAAACAATCAGAATTTAATTATTATCTCTGATGTTGGGATAATCGCCAAAAAGAAAAAAATATAAATTTATAGCCGTCTTTTATTGGGGCGGTGTTTTTTTTAGGAACTACTTATAACAGGCACTCTTGTATTCCAAAGGAGCATTTTACACATGCGTCGTAAAAGGTTAGAAAAAATAATTATAGAAGAACTTCAAAAAGAAGGCATCAAAGACATGCTCTCAGCGCCCGGAAGGTGGCTAATGAGCCCCAGTGACCCCGACGCCAAAGAATTAGATGTTGCTGGCGAAAGTCCTGTAAACACTTGGACTAGGGGCCGAAAAACTCAAGCTATTAAAGATTTTAAATCTGACATGAACAAAAATCTCTTGCCGGCTCTTGATAGAGCCCTGTCTAACGCCAAAGAAATTGGAGAGAAGCTCGGTACACCAAATATAGTTAGAGAAGTGGAAAAAACAAGGCACGAATTCCAAGCAATACTTAATAAAATGATGGATAAATATTATCCGCCTAAAATATATGGCCAGACTGGCAAAATTGGTGTTGTTTCCGAGGCCGGCCCTGTGTCTGGCGCCTCACAGGCGGCATTAGCATCAACAAGGGCCCGAGGCGGTGTTGCCGGCCCCGGAGGCGCCGATGGCCCGTTGACCGGTCCCATGAAGGATTTAGTGGCTGAATTATATCATATAAAAGAATTTTTCTATAAGCAACATCAGCAACGTGGATTATTCTATATGCTCGATGAGCCGACTAAATGGCTGAATGCGTGGGACGAACTGTGGAAAAGAATAGAAGAAAAGATTGTAGCCCCACTGACACAAGTGGCCGCAAAAGCCCCTGAAGAAGAAACGCCCACTGGTGGTGAACCAGTTCCTGGCGAAGACGAAGCTCCTGGTGAAGCCGGCGATGCCGAGGGCGCGGTCCCAATTAATAAATATGCACAAGCAAAAGACCCCAAAACTGGTAAGAGGTTACAGCCACTTAGCAGCAAATTAGCCAAAGCCGGATTGCCAAAACAAGCAGTTAAGATCGTCATGAGAAATATTATCAAACAACTTCAACACAACAATATTCCAATGACAGAAAGCTTAATGACTAAAATTGGAGTCATGCTAACAGAAAAAGTAATACTATATGAACAATATTTACAGGAAAGAAAAGGCGAAGAGGTTATAGGTAAAGGGGATGCTGGCGGTGAAAACCCGTTCGCCGCACTAAAAAGCTTTAAAGTAGCAGATAAAGAAGAAGCACCAACCCCAGTAGAGGTTGAAGAAGTGCCAGACGATGAACAGGCTGAACAGTTTGTCCAGAAAAAAGCGCTTATGGTTTATTTGAAGAAGCTTAGACAAAAATTAAAAATTAATTTTGATCCATCCTCTGTTAGAAAAGCAGTTGCCAAAGTTTTAACATCGGCCGCTGGTCCTAGTCTTGAAATGAGAGAGGCGGCAGAAACTCCAAGCGTTATTCGTGTTATGGATTTGCAAAAGGCCCTCGCAAATGCTTTATATATTCCAGCGGAAGAAGGCAAAAAGCTTAGTGAAGATGACGCTTATACAGTGGCTAAAGAAGTTGCTTCTTATTTAGAGGATTATAAAGGCGCAAATATCACAACTGAAAAACCAGGGGATGCCGGCGAGGAACCTGAGAAAATTGACGTATCGAGGTTAATAAAAACCAGCACTCTAGAGGAATATGGAGAAATATATACTCAACTTTTGAAACAAGCTGGCCTGGGGCCAGACAAAGCGACTCCCTGGCCACTTATTATGAGCGAATTAGAGCAGAAGGGGTGGTACGAGGAAGCTGTTCAGCGGATCACAAGATTTGGCTTGACCGGTGGAAATGAACGTGCCCATAGGCAAAAATTTATAGATCTGGCGCGACCCCGTTTCGCCCGTGAGGAAGCACCCGCAGCGAAAGGGCCACCAGAAAAATGGGTCACACAAGGTGGCACCCAAGAAGAGTGGGATGCTCTTGACAGGAAAGAAAAAATTGTATTTCTTAAAATGGATCCTAAAAAACAAAGCAAGTTTTTTAAGATGAGTCCCGAACAAAGGCTTGAGCTTTATAATCAGATGCAACCCGGAATTGGCGCATCCGACACGGGAGCAGCCCGAGGAGCCGAAAGAACTGCTGCGGCCCAAGCTGCGGCAGGAGAGAAAGCGACAGAGCGGGGAACAGAGCCAGAGAAGGGCACAATTAAAATTAGCACCATGAATCAGCAGCTAAGAACAATTGATCCTCCGATTGATGACGCTACTAGAAAAAAGACCATGAACGTGGTGCGACAACATTTGGCGCCATATCTTAAGAAGCATGGTCTTAGGCTATCCGAGCAGCAACTTAAAGAGTTCAAGCTTAAACTATTACAGGAATTCCAAAAACGAGAATTATTGAAATGAAATTGATTAATAAATCAAGTAAAGATATGTCTCGTCTTCAACCTTTTGTGAAGGATTTTCTTCCTTTTGCACAAAAGTATATGAAATTTGACAGGATGCCAACAATTGCATATTATTCTGATCAAGACAATGCGGCCAAAACACTTGGTCGTACAGCCTCTTATGATCCTGAAAAACATCATGTGGCTTTGTATGTTGACGACAGGCATCCAAAAGATATTATGAGATCATTATCTCATGAACTGGTTCATCATAAACAAAATTGTGGTGGACAATTTAAAGGTGGCATGGCCGGAGAACAAGGCTATGCCCAGAACGATCCTCACTTAAGAGAGATGGAAAGAGAAGCCTATGAATTAGGAAATATGTGTTTTCGCGATTGGGAAGACACAAGAAGAGACTATTTACAAGAAAGTAATTATTATAAAGGAGAAAGTAAAATGTCACTAAAAGAATGGAAAGATAAAGAGCTTAATCGTCTCCTAATGGAAAAATGGGGATATAAGCAAAAAGAATCATTAGAAGAGGTTGAAGAAGAACCACTAGAAGAAGCCGAAGAAGATCTTCAAGAAGAGGGTGTATATAATAGAGCGGAAGAAGAGGGAGATCTTAAAGAAGAAGAAGTTGTCGAAGAAGATGAAGAACTTGAGGAGCGCACAAAGCGCGATTCTGTTGATCGTGTTGGTGGCAGAGATGCTGGCGGCAGACGGGTTAAGCCTCTAGAAGAAGAGGAAGATGACCAAGAGGCCGCAGAGAAAGAAGCAGTTGCCGACAACCAGCCCAACCCTGGTGGTCTTAAAGGTAAAATGAAAAGTATACTCAAGCTTGAGAAGCAAGAGCTATATGACAGAATCCAAAAAGTTGTCAGGGAGGTGGTTGTGAATAAAAATTCATGATTGCTCATGAGCACACATGGAGCGTACAGAATATAATTTTGGAGTAATATACGATAGAGAAGGAATTAAAAACTATAAACTTTTTCGATATAAGAAAGACGCAGAACAATTTTTGTTCGAACAGCTTTCTGTTGGAATTTGGGCCGTTCTTTGGAAAAAGGAAGATGGTCCTAAAATATATTTAATAAAAAAATAAGGAGAATAAATATTATGGCATCACCAAGAAGAAGAAGACTAATTAGAGAAATTAAATTAGCAAGGCAAAGGGGAGAAGCACACCCTGCGGATCCTTACGCCGAATCTTTGGGTCTTGTTGAAGCTCCCGCAGAAGAACCTGTGGCAGTTCCAGTAGAGCCCGAGCCTGTAAAAACTGTTAAAAGCAGCTTAAGACGCAAAAAATAAAGAGAAATTAATATATGAGTACTTATGATAAATTAAATTCTATCACACGCCGGTTTTTGCTTGGAGAGTCTAAGTCTCCAAGTATATACAGTCGTTTGCAATCTTTAACCGAGATGCTTAATCAAATGGCTCCTAAAACTGTACGAGATAACCGAAGGCTTGAAATGGCTCGACACGAGCTAAAAGAGGTTCGCAAACATGTTCGTAAAATGCACGAACGTTTAGAATTGCTTGAAGAGCAGGTTAAAATTCTGGAGGAAAGCAAAAATGAGAAAGCTTCTTCTTGAAGGCGGTGTTGCTGGGCATCTCTCTCATTTATATGACAATCGTTCTTTAACTTTGTCTAAGATTAAAAGAATTCTTTTGGCAGCGGCCAAAGGAGAACTAATCGGGACAGAAAAGACTGATGGATATAATATCTATCTGGGTTATGTGGACGGCGAAGCAAGATCTGCCAGAAATAAAACGCATATGCGTCAGGGCGGCATCAACGCGCAAGAGTTAGCAATGAGAGAATTCAAAGGCGGCGACAAAGTTCGCAGAGCATATGTAGAATCTTTCGACGCATTCGAATCAGCAGTGGCCAGCTTAAATCCAGAAGAAAAAGAACGTATTTTTGGGCCCAACGGCGAAATATTCTATAACACTGAAATTATGGGCCCAGGCGCCTCGAATGTTGTAAATTATGATGCAAATGTAATCGGAATTCATCGCGGCGGTCACAAAATGTATGATCGTGCATCTGATAAGGTTATTGATATTAATGCTGAAGAAAACTCAAGGGCATTAGATAGTGTCGTTGACAAGTTTGAAATGGCAACTAGTGGAAAAAACTTTAGCGTACAAAGGACCGCTATGTTGAAACTAAAGGCCCTTGATAGCGATGCAGATGTCCGTATCGCGATTGCCAAAATGGAAAGAGTCGGATTGTCTGGCAACAAAACCATTGAACAGCTTTTAGAAGAGAAATTACATGAAGATGTTGAATCTAAATTAAAATATTTAAGCGATCATACGAAACAAGACATGGTTGATAAAATTCTTGGCAAGGAAGAGGCAAAAAATTTAAGAGATATTTATAAGGAATATCCTACTGAACAAAAAGATATAATTCGTAAATATGTTAAAAGTGGCCCACAATTAGTATCTGAAATTATTTTCCCAATCGAAGATGCGATTCATGACTTTGCAGTTGAAATGTTGCGTGGTCTGGAAAGCGCATACATTTTAGACAATCATAAGGAAGTCGAAAGACTAAGGCGCGAGATTAATACTGCGATTGCAAACATAAAAGAGTACGCAGGACCTGGAGCCGAAGAGGCACATAGCGTTTTGGCCAAACAATTACAAAAAATTAAACATCTTGATAATATTAACACAGCAGTAGAAGGGTTTGTCTTTGAAAGCCCTCTTCCCGGCGAACAGGGTCAGTTGTATAAATTTACAGGAAATTTTGCCCCGGTCAATCAGATTCTTGGCCTGTTCCGTTATGGCCGAGGCTCGGTGCCCGCTATTAAGCGCTCTCAAGGCGCTGAGCAGCTTCAGGAGGCCGAGGAAGGCCAGACGGTCGCTATTGTCCCAGGAGCATACAAACCTCCCCACAAAGGCCATTTAGACATGGTTAAACACTATTCTGATATTACCGACAAGGTGATCGTATATGTAAGCCCACTAGATCGAGGTGGAATTACTGCGCAGCAATCAATGGCAATCTGGGGCGTATACAAAAAAGCGGCCGGCCTTGACAACGTTGAGATTAAGAAATCTGGACAAAATTCTCCAGTCCGTGCTTCAATGGACTATGTTGCGGAAGACGGCCCAGCCGGATATAAAGAAAAAATTATTTTAGGAACAAGCACCAAGGGCGGTGATCAAGAAAGATTCGCCGGCAATGTTAGAAAATATGTTGATCCCTCAAAAGAGTTGGAGATTCTAGATCCTATTCGTTATGCATTTGAGCCTTATGGTGAAGTACTGTCTGCCACAGATTTTAGAAACGCACTTAAAGAACGTTCTGTGGAAGCAATACAAAGGTTTCTGCCTCACGAAGTTGTAAAGCGCAACATGACATCTGATATATTAAATATTTTAAATGTAGAAGTTCCCGCCGAACAACCACTTGATATGAAAGCTTTGTATGAAATGGTTGAACAAATCGCGGATCAAAGAGGCTTTTTGTCGGAAGCCGGCGCCGATATGTCAAAAATTGTAAAACAAAAAGAAAAATCAGCCAAATTACAAAACAAAGTATCCAAAGTCGATGCAAAAAGACAGAAAGAAATGAAAAAGCTGCAAAAATTTGATAAAATAAAATGGAAACTTTCTCAAAAAATAATGGATATGGAAGAAGACATTGTTAATATGGAAATGGAATATGCTGAAGAACAAGAAGCGGCAGCAGCAGAAGAAGAGGCAGAAGGTACCGGTGAGGGGGCGACCGGAGAGGCCGCAGAAGAGGCGGCCGCCGAGGCTGCTGCCCTGGCTGGAGAAGAAGTTACGGCTAAGGGTGAAGAAGTAGCAGCGACCGCTGAAGAAGAAACCGAAAAAGCCAAGGAAGAAATGGGAGCAGAAAAAGAAGCAGCAGCAGAAGAATCGGCAGAAGAAATGAAGGCCGCCGGAGAAGAAGAGGCAATTGCCCATGATGAAAAAATTAAGGCGGCCGGGGAAGAAGACGATGCCAAGCGCAAAGAGGCTTATGAAAAAGCAACAGAAGAAGCTGGCTTAGCTGAAATGTCCGCAATGGGTGCTGGCGCTGTTCATGGGTTTGCTGGGCCAATTGGCGATGACGAAGACGAAGAGCGCCGCGAAGAATTAAGAAGAAGCCCCTTAATTAGTGAAGACAAAGAGGCTATAATTAATTCTGTAATTAATAAACTAATTAATTCGCAATTCACGCACTGATTAACTATTTATATGTTGAGGACTAGATATGATCGACCGACACCAATTTGCAAATGAGCTTTTATTACGCGAGCATGTTCGCAAAGCTATTAAAGTTGTTCTAGAAAAAAGAAGAGCAAAAAATCAAGAAATTTTAAAAGAAGAGCAAAAATTACGAAAAATCATTAGGAATTTAATACTAAGCGAAGGCACCGCTTCTGGAGGCACACCAGAAACTCCACATCGCTCTACTGGTATTAATGTGCTTGAAGACCTCTTGAAGAAAGTTGTGCCTATTTTAGAAGACGAATTTAAAATTCTGACCACAAACAAAGAACAAAGAGATTCTTATAGAGCACACATTGTTAGCGCTGTGCAAAATGCGCTAGCCCCTGAAATTGCTATCCAAGACGCCCCAGACAGATCTACTCCGACTGAAGAATTGGCAGAAGTTGATATTGCAGTTGGCGATGAGGCCGACGAAGATGCCTTTATCGATGTTCGCGGAGAAGCAGAACCGGCTGGAGAAGAATTGTCTCCCGAAGAAGAATTTGGTACTGGTGTTGAGGCAACCGATGTCACGGGTAGAAATCTGGCCTATAAGTCATTTCAAAAAATTGAAAAAGCAATTGTAGATGCATATGCTGTTTTATCCGATGATGAAGATAGAGAAGTTTTTTATGATTATCTTTTAACAAATCTTAAACTATACTTTGACAAGTTCGAAGAGGAACTAGCCGGCGAACTTGGTGAGCCCACGACTCCTGAGTATGAACAAGAAATAGAAGATCAAGGTCTAGAGGGCGGCGCTGCTGGAGAGGGAGAGCCCCCGGCAGAAGAAGCTGAACTAGAGTTATAGTATATAATATAATATAAATATATTTAAATATAATATATAAAATAATATATAAAATTATGAACAAAAATAAACTACAAGGCAAAAACAGATTTTATAGTATTTCTAGAAAGCTTATAAAAGAAAAGAAGATCTCAGAAGAATTTGAGATTATGCTGAATGGTCTTACTTTAGAAGAGGTTATAGCTTTAAAACTTGAAGCTGCGACAATAGCCACTGGCGGTAAATATTTTGGATTTCCGATATGGCATTCAATGCGAGATATAGTAAAGGATGCCGTTTTAAAGTATGCTCTCAGCGCATGTCGTACAAAAGCTGAAGCTGCTAATTTTTTAGGCCTTAATGTTTCAGAATTTAGAAAAATAGAAAAAAAATATAATACCGATAATTATTTTAAAGAAATGGTTGACAAACCAGCTATAAGATGATACATTAGATATATGAGTAACAAATATGTCGCTACAAAGTTAACATAACATAAATATTGCGTGGTTCTAAGTCTCTAACGAACCAGAAGCCGGGAGAGGGCTCAAATTGAAGAGAGAATAGTATGGTATTGAATCGAGAAATATACCACTTTGTAGTATTTACCAGAAGGGGACGAAATGGATTCGACAGGATAAGAAAGAGAAAAAGTGCAAGTAGGTTAGATACGGCCTTAACAGTTCAAAAACAATAGTTGCAAATAACAACAATCACTTCGACGTAGCTCTAGCAGCGTAATCGAGGAGGCCGCTCAAAGCCTTCTATCCAATTTGAGCATTTACTGCAACAGGGTGGTGAGCGGTATCTTAAAACCACCAAACCATATTTGATTCAAAGGCTAGTGCCGGAAACGGTGGAATCAAATCAAACTAGTCAACTTTTTCAGTTTCGTTGCACCAAAACTGAATAAACTTGTGAATGACTTCAATTAGACTTATTTTGGACGCGGGTTCGACTCCCGCCGTCTCCACCATTTAATACATTTAATAGCGTATACACTAATTAATATTATGGCATATTCAGATAAAGTTTTAGACCATTTCAACAATCCTAGGAATATGGGGAGCTTAGATAAAAATGACCCCAAGGTAGGCACTGGTATTGTAGGTGCCCCAGCATGTGGCGATGTGATGAAGCTTCAACTTAGAATTAGCGAAAATGGCATTATTGAAGAGGCCAAGTTTAAAACCTTCGGCTGTGGTTCTGCCATAGCTTCAAGTTCATTGGCTACCGAATGGGTAAAAGGGAAAACGGTTGAAGATGCAGAGATTATTACAAATTCTGAAATCGCTCAAGAGCTTTCACTTCCTCCTGTTAAAATTCACTGTTCTGTTCTTGCCGAAGATGCTATTAAAGCCGCGATAAAAGATTATAGGAACAAAAATGGCGATAACGATGACCAAAGCAGCTAAGGATAAAATTAGATCTCTCCTTTCCCAGCGCCAAACGCCAGATCACTATTTGCGAATAGGGTTACAAGGGGGAGGTTGTTCAGGGTTTATGTATAAATATAATTTTGCCGACCAGCCCGATAAAAGAGATAAAGTATTTGAATTCGATGATATTAAAATTTGTATAGATATTAAATCTTATCTTTTTTTAAACGGTATGGAGATCGACTATGAAGAGGATCTTCTTAAGTCGGGCTTAGTATTTAATACACCGACCGCCAAGCGAACTTGTGGCTGCGGAGAATCTGTAGCATTTTAAGAACAAAATACAAAAAGGAGAAAAACAATGGATAGATTTCAAAATAGAGTAGAGAAAATTCGTAATCGTAATCGTGTACGATATAACGCAGAAAAAGATATTATGAAAACATATAATATTGAAGAAGATTTAACTCGCGAAACTACCGATGAAATTGAAAAGGCCCTTTGGGATATTAAAGAAACTATGGATATCCCCACAGAGGAAATTGAAACGGCCATCGAAAGCCGTAAAAGGGTAAAATAATAAAAAATAAAAAAAATTGCCCTTCACTTGATTAATTATGATATAATTAATATTAGAGAGGGGCTTTTATGAAGATTAAAATTGCTTTTTATAAAGGCAAAGGAAATTGGCAAAATAAAATTATTTGTTGGTGGACAAAAAGCCCCTATAGTCATGCAGAATTGGTATTACCAGATAACAAAATATGGATTGGTATTAGTCCATTTCTGACTTCTAAGGTTGCAGCAAGAGACAACTCATCTTATAAAAAAGAAAATTGGGACTTTATAGACTTTACAATTACAGAAGGACAGTATAAAATAATATTAGATTTTTTTGAGGAAACACAAGACTGTAAATATGATTGGATTGGTATGCTATTCTCACAATTCTTACCATTTCACATTAAACAACGCGAAAAATGGTATTGTAGCGAATGGATAGCTTACGCACTAAGAATTGCTGGTATAATCAATTGGAGAGTGATTAAAATCTATGATAGATGTGATTTATCTCCTGGCATGTTGTATAAAATTACCAAACAAGCATCAAATATAGAATCATTAAAAGAAAAATATGAAAAACAAGAGGACTAAAAATGGATCCAAGTAAAGAAAACAATAAATCATGGAAAAAAGTAGCCATTTTCGACACATACGAATTGGCCAGCGACCGCAAAAACAAATTAATTGAAAAAGATGAATCTGGCGAGCTTAAAGTTAAAATTAAGCGCTGCGGGCCCGAGGGAACAAAGTTCAAAATTAAAATCTGGCACCCAGACTATGTGAAGCCGAAGAGCAAGAAGAAGAAAACAAAATCAACAAAATAATGAAAATGGAGTCCATAGCTAGACACAATGCGGCTTTAATCATGCTTAAACCTCCTAAAAAGGCGGCAGAGCATATTTTTCGCTCTTTGAGTGCGACCTTTGCTGACATCGATGTCACAGAAACATATATTTTGGGAGAATATATTACTAAAATAATGGAAATTATAAGCGAATTTGATATGGAGTATGCTGACAAAGTTGCCGTTGAGTACTTGAGGCTGATTAAAACAGTTGAGCCCTCGTAGCTCAGCCGGATAGAGCATCGGCCTTCTAAGCCGAGGGTCGCAGGTTCGAATCCTGCCGAGGGTACCACTTATGAAAATTTACAGATATTATGCAGAAAATGAAAAAATTAGATATTGTTTTTTGTATACCTTTGAACCAAAAATAGAAGAAATAATAGAAAATTTAAAATCTATCGAAGGAGATGATATTATAATATTTGATGTTTTCCCCGAAATACACTTTGAGAAAGTTACGTTGGATGAGATTCTCTCTGTTCAAACAGAAATGGGAAAAGAAATGTTCATTCCAGCGGGTTTAGAAGTTGAATATTGGGATCAGTCAAGAATTTTATATAGCAAAGAGGAATAAATGAAAGATATTTTATGGCTTAAAGCCGATTCAGAACAGGAAGATGATGATAAAGGAGCAAATGACGATAACAACATTGTGTCTTCGATTAATAATGTCATTTACTTTTATTCGGAGGTCAATAGACCAAAAAATTTAGATTTAAATAAAAAAATTGCCTCTATGGGCAAAACACTGGTTAACAGATGCAATTCGTTGGGCCTAAAAGAACCCCCGCCGATTAAGCTGCATATTAACAGCTTTGGAGGCAGCGTTTTTGCTGGATTTTCTACGGTTGATTATATTTTAAACTCACCAGTTCCCGTACATAGCATTATTGATGGTTGTGCCGCCTCGGCTGCCACTATTATGAGCGTTGTAGCAGAAAAAAGGTATATGCATAAGCATTCTGTTATGCTTATTCATCAATTATCTTCTGGGATGTGGGGCAAATATGAAGAAATGAAAGACTCTATAGAAAATTGTGATTTATTTATGGAAATGATACGAAAAATCTATATTGAACATGCAAATATACCAAAAAAGAAATTAAATGAGATTTTAAAGCGGGATTTGTGGTTCGATGCAGAAACTTGTGTAAAATATGGCTTAGTTGATGAAATTATTTAGGCCATCAGATAGAATTGTTGATGTTATAATTTTTGTAGGATTAGGATTAGCTATTGGCTCTATTATATTAAACAATTTTGTTGATTTACAATGTTTAGGCGATTGCGTACAACGCTAAGGAGAAAATAATTTGGCATATCATTATGGAGAGTTTCGCGGTCTAGGACCGGGCACAGCTTATGACACTATCATGGTTAGTGGCGGATTTGACCCGATACATGTTGGCCATGTTCGAATGATTTACGAAGCGGCCCAATATGCGGGAGTAATTGTTGTAATTAACTCGGATGATTGGTTAATGCGCAAAAAAGGCTATGTATTTATGCCATTTGAAGAAAGACGAGAAATTATAGAATCAATTAAGGGCGTAATTCGTGTAGAACATGTAGATGATAGTGATGAAACCGTATGCGAAGCCCTTTGTCGGCTTAAACCAACATATTTTGCGAATGGAGGCGACAGAACCAACAAAAATACCCCAGAAATGGATATTTGTAAGAAACTAGGAATTACAATGCTGTGGGAGATGGGCGGCAAAAATAAAGTACAGAGTAGCAGCGAATTAGTTGAAAAAAGCCACCCACATCGCACGGAAAAGGAAGAAAAAGGAGAAGAAACCACACCAGTTAATAAAAAGACGGATCGCCCGGTCTGCTAGCAAAAAATCATAAAAAAAGCTTGACATACCTTGTATAATTTGTTATATTATATAGTATGAGAGGCCGAATGGTGGAAATGGCAGACACGCTAGACTCAAAATCTGGTGCGCATAGCGCGTGTGGGTTCAAGTCCCACTTCGGCTACCACACTGATGGGGCGTATCCCAGCCGTCTTATAAGCGGTGCATTATACTTGGGTAATTGGTGCATGCGGGTTCAAGTCCCGTCGCCCCTACCATTTTTTAAATTTATGGATAATTTTTTACTACAAGCAGCAACAATATACATATTAGGATTAATAACATTTTGGCTAATGTCTACCCATATATAATTTGCCAGCCCCCTGTTCAGCGGCGAAGTGGCGTTCGCCTTAACGTGCAGGCCATCATGAAGAATACAGGTGAGGGTAACACTCCCACTGACCCTGGTATTCACCGAATTGGTGCTGGGGGGGCGAATGGGTCATTAGCTCAACTGGCAGAGCATCGGACTCTTAATCCGCAGGTTGCAGGTTCGATTCCTGCATGACCCACCATTTTTATTTATAAAGAGGAACAACAATGAAAAAGAATTTTTTAAAAGCCTATCAAGATCATGTATTATTTCAATGGTTTTTAAATTTAAAAACAAACAAAAAATTAGAGTATTTTATGGATATTGGCTCTGATTTAGATAAAACTGTATTTTGGTCTGTGTTTGCCACATGCCATTCTGTACAATTGGAAAAAAATCAGTTTACACCACAATTAAACGTTGTGGGTCATCAAGAAAACCCACACAACACTTCTGCAAAAGACAGTGAAGTAGCGCTTGTTACTAGCATTAATGCATTCAATAACTTTACGGAAGAGATGGTGGAATCAACTCTCGCTGAAATTAATCGAGTTTTGATGAAAAATGGAAATTTTTTATTTTCAATGCTGGTCGGTAATCCAAAATACGAAAATTCGCGTAACGGATTCTATAGTTTAAAGACCGTGTATGAATATTTAGAAAAGGCCAAGATTGCAATAGAGAACGATACTCTTATTTCTCCATGGCCATTTCTAATGACAAAAGAAACCATATATCCTAACACCGCAAACGAACAAACGATTGATGTGTTTAAGGAAGCAAAAAATGTTCATCTAACCGATGACGACAATAATCAATATACTTATTTTGTACCTTCGACAGATTTGTTGGATTCATTTGAAAAAGATGAATTTGCTTGTCTTATTATTTTAGGAAGAAAGGAAGCAGATCTGGTTGATAATCAACCCGAGCCGAACGATATGAATAAGAATAAAATTATTGAAGAAATCTTTACTCTTACTGGAGAAAAAGTCTCTAATCGTAAGAAGAAAGACGAATTAATCGAATTACTAAAAGGAGCAAGAAATGAGTGACACTAACAAACATCTGAATCAGGAAATATCGAAACTTAGAAGTCGAATTAGCGATTTGTCCGATGATTTGCGAGCTACACAGGTTGAACTAGAACTATTTAAAAACAGAGTAGATGAAGTTTTTACAGCAGTTCGTACTGAAATGAATGCCAACAACCGTTCGCTAGCGCGGTAATGAAATATAAGGTTGGTGACATAGTTCTAGTTAAATCGTGTGCTGGAGATATTATCCCCTACATACATGTTAAACTTTTAGAGCGTATTGTTGTGAAACCGCAAAAAGGCAATAAGATTGATTGGCCTGGATATTCTGGCTGGGAAGCTACGCCTGTTTATCAAGATGAAATTGATATTTTAAGAAAAAAATGGTCAATTCCGTTTACTAAACCCGAAAAAGATTTGACTTTTGTTTATGATCGGAATATAATTAATAAGGAGACATTAGATGAGCCACAAAGCAAAGATGCGGCACTGCCGCCGCCGCCGAAAGGTCGGGTCAAAAAAGCGCAGAAATAGATCTAAGATCAAAAAGAAGTAATTTATGTTTAAATATTTGTCATTGTTTCTCTTATTTGGCTGTAGCACACACAGGCTCTTTATGAAAGAATATATCACAAATTCAGAGAGCCCCTGTGTTGATGGCACAATTCTTAATATTGATCAAGCAGATTGCGAGTCGTTCTATTGGGGCACTAACGCGGAAGGAAATATTTTAAAAGTTCGTTGTGCATATTCGCCAAGCGAAAATTGGTGGACAACGACTTCTTTTTTTGCGGCGCCATACAATTATGAACCGATTCCCGATGAATGGAAATATTTCTGTCAAGATCGATATATTAGAATATATGCGGTAGAAGGCAAAGAATGAAAATTGGCGATTTAATACAAGTAGAATATCCACATGATGCATATTTTAATGGAGAAAAGTGGGTAGGGATTCTTATTGAGTCTCCCCATGAAGAAGGCCGGCTATGGCGCATGTGGTGTATTCAAAGAAACACTGTTCATATTCTTAACCGATATCGCGACAACATCGAAGTGCTTAGTGAAAAGGGCAACGAAGTAGAGACAATTAATGCATGAACTTCTTTTTTGGGGGATGTTTGGCCTAACAATAGAAATAAGCTTTACTGCGTTTCGAAGGCTGCTCACCAAAAGGAAGATTGATTTAATCGGACATACATCATTGTGGATGTTCCCGATTTATGCCTTTGGCCTAACTTATGGAGTTGATTTTTTAATCTCTAAAGTACCTAACGAACTTATAAGATATTCGATATATCCATTTTTGATTTGGGCAGTAGAGATTTTGGTCGGATACCCAACAAGCAAATTAGGAATTAAAATTTGGGACTATCACTATTTGCCAGACAAGTATCATTGGAAAGGAATAGTAAGCTTTGCCCATTACCCTCTTTGGGTGTTGTTTGGAATTTTGGTGGAGATTATTAATGTATACGCGCAATAAAACAAGAAGAGAAAGATATGATGACAAAAAAAGCAATGCTAAAACTTATCCTATTGGCCTTTGCTGTATTAATTTCATGCATGACGGTAACCTTGGCTATCTTATCAGGGCTGCCGCTTGTTTTGGCGCGGAGTCTGTTCATATTATAGGATCTGTACCAGATAGAAATGTATTAAATCCATTATCAGGGAGTTTATATGATTATATTAAAATTAAAAAATATTCTTCTCCAATGGCCTTCCTTGATTACGTTCGGAGTAATAAAATTAGACTCGTATCTGCGGAAATTTGCGAAGGTGCAGAGCCCATCACTTCTTATCGTTTCGACTATAGCAGCGACCTTATTGTGGTTGTGGGTCACGAAGAATCAGGGATCCCCGTAGAAATTTTAAAAAATAGCGACAAGGTGTATATTCCCATGCCCGGCCCAGGATTTTGTTTAAATACAAGTCAGGCGGCGAATATTATGTTATATGAAGCTGTTAAACAATATGAAAAGGAGAAAGTATGGACTCTAACGACCTGTGGCAAGACCAAGTTAACGGCTTGACAAGACAAGTTGCGTATACATTACAAAAAGTAGAAGAATTGAACCAAAGAATGACTTATTATGAAGAAGTTATTATTGCGCTAATAAGCGCCTTAAAAAAAGGCGGGGTTATTGTTGATGATGATGACGGGCCATATAGCATGCCAACTTAGCTTAATGGAGCCGTTAAATCTTATTTTAATACATAATTAATACATGAGCGAACTTTTTTTAGGATGTTGTTTTGGATTTTTATGTGGGTTTTCAACTGGATTATTATTTAAAAGTATGACAGAAACGTTAAAAAGAAGACAAGAACGTGATGCTAAAGATAGAATGTATCTTTCAATAAAACAATTAGAAATAGAAAAAATTATGCTAGAAATGCAAAGAAAAGAAGAAAAAAGAAAAGACAATGTTCTTCCATTTAAAAAAAGAACAAAAGATGATACGATAAAAGAATAGGATAGGAAATAAACTAATGAAAATTAAGATTAAAAAAGGAACGTTAATCAAAGAGTCAGAGACTGGGCATTACAACTTTCAGTATCCGCTTGGAGAAGAATATGAAGCTAC
>VMHT01088802.1_pt1 | contig 29570 bp, 36 predicted proteins | sample 4693611 | NCBI WGS metagenome assembly VMHT01 (sample SAMN12280063, study PRJNA550983) | marine metagenome | isolation source: seawater sampled from same location over 5 years 0.02-0.2 micron viral filtrate | place: USA: collected off the coast of southern California halfway between the port... ... | reverse complement strand
TTAGTAATACTCCATTTTTCTTCTATATCCTGGTTCAAATTCTTCATCATCAGGTGTGGATATAAAACCACCTTGTCTGAATCTTAGTATAGCCTGTGTCATCGAATCTGCCAAGTCATCATGGTCGCCATGTGGAAAACTAGCACATTCTTCAACAACTTCCTCTGCAAAATTAGCGTCTGGTCTCCACACCATACCACTTTCAAAGACAGGCGCACAAGCATTCATTCTTGCAAACTTATCAGCACCTTTGCTCGGTGTAAAGGGTGTAACAGGAATACCCATACGTCTAAGCTCTTGTGTTAAAGGCGTACCACTAGCTTTTTGTTCTATTAAAATCATGTCAGGCTCATAAGCATCGCTTAATTCATAAGCTCTTTGCTTTAATTCTGGAAAATCCCATCTGCCCTTTTCAGCATCAAGTAAAATAATCGCATCGCCCTCACCTTCTACGGGAGTAAATATCCCCCAAGTAGTAATAGCACTAAAATCAGCACGATCACTTTTACTGAAAGCGGTGTCGTATGATTGTATGATGTAGGAACACGGAGGTGGTTCAGAATTATCCCAAACATTCCACCACTCCCTTTTGATAATCGCTCCTTCTTCTGCCGTTGGGTTCTGCATATACTGTGCATTCCACTTGGCTACTGGAATTGACGCTTTGACTCCGTCTAATTCCTCTCTGCTCCAATATTCGGGCCAGAGAACATTGTTTGTATCTGGAAATATTGCAGGAAACTCCACGACTTCCCATTTATCTGCACCTCCTTCAGCTTGTTTGGATATAACTCTCGCTGTTAAATCCTTAATACCCCATCTCGTCATAACAATGATAATCGAGCCTCCTGGCTGCAATCTTTGTCTAGGACCTGACGTATACCATTCGTAAATGCTGTCCAAAGCTGTCGGACTTAATGCGTCTTGTTCAGATACAGGATCGTCAATAATACACAAATCAGCTCCACGACCAGCCAAAGCACCACCAACCCCAACAGCATAATATTCTCCTCCACCATTTGTTGACCATCTACCTGATGCCTTCGCATCACTAGCCAATTTAATATCAGGAAATATATCCCTGAAATCATCGCTATCAATTAAGTTCTTCACCTTACGACCAAATCCAACAGCTAACTCTGCCGTGTGTGTCGCTTGTATTATCTTTAAATCAGGTCTTTTACCCATCAGCCACGCTGGAAACAAGTAACTCGCAAATTCTGATTTCGTATGTCTTGGTGGCATGTTAACAATTAAACGCTTGATCTTGCCGTCTGCCACTTGTTGCAATTTGTCTGCATAAATCTTATGATGCTTACCCTCAATGAAGGTGGGCCAAATCTTCTTTACAAACTTTAAATAATTATCTTGGCTTTTTTTTTGATTTTCTAACATAGAAAGTCTATCAAGCAAGGGAGCTAACTTGGAAAGCTCATCGTCACTTAGATATTCTGCAAATTCCTCTGCTTTTATCTGTTCATTCATTAGACTGACGCTAAAAAGTTATCCACAGCATTTATTAAACCACCTTCTGCATATCCAGCAACTCCACCTTGAGCCATAGATTGAGGATTTGATGTTTTTAGTAATGCAGCAAGTAAAGCATTCAAATCTCCACCATCAAAACCAACAGGCGTATATTTACTAACATTACTTGTAAACGGAGAGTCAACAACTACAGATTGAGGTGGCGTTGGTATTCCTACGTCTGGATCTTCTCCACCTATTATATTTGGTAGTTTGTCTCCATCGTCTTCTTCTATTGGTTTTACTATTGGCTTTCTAAGAAGCAATGGATTGTCGTTATCATCGCCACCAATTTCGTTGTCATCATACATGCCTAATGATGGAGATGTTTTGTCAAAAACGTCATAATTATCTACAGTTGTTCCTGACCCAAAAAGACCTCCGGGCTGACCCATACCAATACCATAATTGGTTGTACCAGTTATATTTCCGTCTTTGTCATAGTTTGGTGCAAAACCTTTACTAATATTGTCTATTGTATTTTGTGCGCCTCTTTTGGTTGCTGCGTTAATTAAACCAGTGACAACACCAAGAGTACCAGGAACCTTATCAAGATTTGGAAATGAACCTTTCTTAGCTTGTTCCTCCACATTTGATAAAGCATCTATGTCTGTGCTGAAATCACTCTTATCTCTTCCTGAACCAAATCCAGTTATGTCTGCATTAGTGTTTGGACCACTTGTTGGGCTAACTGATGCTATTGAAGGAGTGTTTATACTAGGACCTAAACCTACGCCTTGTAGACTCAAACCTAAAGGATCATCATCGCCCTTAACACCAATGTTACTGAAATTAGTGTTAGTGGATGCCTGAACATTGGAATTATTAGGACTAACACCAACAGTTGTTGTTGTGCCACTTTTTGACGGTGCAAGACTTAATTGAGTGTCAATTAAAGATTGCTGGTTAGCTTTATTTTGATTGATAGCTTGATTAATATTAGCTTTGTTTTGCGCTGCTAAAGCCCTATTTTGTATTTCATTCGATGCGGCTTGTGCTTGTGCTACTGCTTGACCAATCTCTGAAGCTGCAGAAAAGTCAGCTTCCTGATCTTCTTTGGTATCATAAGAATCTGTGTAATCCATGTCCTGATCTGGATCGGAATCGTCATAATTGTTACTGCCACTGAAATCACTATAATCGCTAGGAGCATCTACGCTACTATAATCACTAAAACCACCAAAGTCGCTATCATCAACTTCACCACCGTTATAAAACATTTGAGGCATACCACCAATACCAGAAGCTAAACTTGACATACCTGCCATCTGCCCTGCTACCCTTGAGTCACCACCACCAAACGCACTAGATGAAGAACCCGATGCTCCTTGAGTAAACGCATTGTTAAATAATTTCTTGCTGTCTCCTAATGACATGCCACCACTAGATGTACTTTCTCTCATGGGTTTGCCAAAAGTATCTAAACCATCTCCATCTGGGTCCATCTGCATATAAGCTAACTGTGCGCCACCTGTTAGATCTGTTTCTTCACGAAAATCATCATAACTTGGCGTAAAAATACTGTCAGGGTTACTACTTATACCCATTCCACCACCCATTCCATCAGGAGCTTTTGGTGGTTGAAATATGCTTCCTGTTGGCGAGAAAGGATTTTGATTTTGATTATTTAAACTAGATAAATCTACACCAAATCTTTGTTGAGCAGAATCTTCAATTACGTTTAGAAAAGGACCTATGTTTCTTGTCTTTTCATTAACAGGTTCGGCTAAACTTCTCATCAAATCATTGCCAAACTGCACTAAACCACCACTTAAAAAGTTTTGAGGAGGGTTAAATATGTCAATATTGTTCATAGGATTTGCCATAGGAGGCATAGGGGATGACCCCATTGGAGGAATCGGGGTCATAGCTGTTGTCGATGGTATTGATCTCAAGAAATTGTTAAAACCACCCCTGCTTTCAGCAGTTGTCGTGAAATTTACTTGTGGTGGCTGTGCAGGAGCAGGAGGCGTACCCATAAATCCACCCATAGGACCATTAACCATGAAAAATCTCCAAAAAAACTAGTCTTTGAAGCTATGATATACGATTAATTCATCTTTGACAACATCAGTTGCATTTCTTTGTCGCACTGCAACAAAACTTTGGACACATATACCCTATCATTCATCTTTTCAGCCTCTGGAATCATGTGAGATATAGCATTGCTCAACTTCCATATCCTCTCTTTGTCAAATTCACTCAATGGATTGTCATTTTCATCGAAATCACGCACTTCAGCATGACTCTTACTAGCCTCGCCATCATTCATCAGATACAAAACTGCATATTTGATCGGTATCGGTATCTGATAAGTGTCAGTCTCATAACATCTATAACCCCTCTCACTCAATCCTAGCTTCTGTGCCATCACAATTTGACTTAAACCTAATAACTTACGCTTCTCACGCAGCTCAGAACCACTCCAATCACAATAACTCTTTTCGTTCTTCTTCATTTGGCATCTCCTCCAATATTCCATAACGCATTAAATCTTTAGCAAAGTCCAAATCACTCCCAAACCTCACCGGCTTACCAGTCCAATTGCACGCAATCGCTGCACAAGTTCTTACGAAGTCTCCCCTTATCGGGTCAGCGCCTACAAACGTCTTGTATAGCTCGTCAATGACACCCTCTGGTCCAGGGGATTCAAAATACGACTTCGTTGGATATTCTAGTTTATACTTAGGCATAAAATACTTATAGGGCATCAGTGCCTAAAGCGTTAATATTTTTTTTATAAAATTTTTTTTGGGTCGTGTTTCAAAAACATGGTGGGCGTATCTGGAAAACTCGGCGTAAAGGATCACCAGTGCAACAATTATTATTTTGGGGCGTGTATAGGTACGCCCCCCCGAATTGTAGACAAAAAAATAACCTATAAAAATATTATAGGTTATCTTAATTAGATTTAAGAAATACACATTAGCTAAAATGTGTAATTCTATTTAGTAAGTAAGTTTTATATTCATCTTCTAAACCTACTAGAAAATGATCTTCTACACTTTCATCTATTGAGTTACTAGTAATAGCAACATCTATATGACTAGGTATTTTATAACCGTTTAAATCATGTTGTTCATTACTAGTTCCATATCTATGATTATAATGTTGTTGTGTTAAACACTCGACAGAATGATGACTAAACTTTGATCTAATAGTTGAAATGGTTCTTCTAACAGATTTAGCATTATCAATATTACAATGTGCCATGATCTCTCTTGTTGTTGCCCCATTATCTGTTTTACATAAAGACCACAACAAACCTAGTTTAGAATTAGGATTGAAAGGTTGATTAGGTAAGTCTTGCCTTTCAATTCTACTATTATTAGCTAACAATCTATTATTAATAGAATGATTAAACATATTAGCTAACATCATAACAAATGGTTTAACTTTGTCTCTTTCAAGTGTTGCTCCATGTTGTCTAAATTCAATAGTTCCATATCTTGCATATGATTGAAGATTGATAGCAAAAAATTTGTCTCTTCTATTAGTTGATGAATGCCTTTGAATAGCATTCATTAAAGAAGATACAGAACCATCACATTGACGAATGGCATCAACACATAATTCTAAACCTTGGCAAAATCTGTTATTTGTTCTACTAGGTGGAAATATTTTGTTAATGTCTAATTGATGAATGGCATATCTTAAAACAACATCTTTAATTATTGCATTGTCTAAAACATCATCAAAATAACTAGAAGATTGAGACACATATGATCTATTAGTTCTATATTTATCAATTGATAATTTAGTAAAAGCATCATTTGTTATATTTGCAGATATAGGTTTTAAACCTATATGAACATGAACACCACAACACTTTTTAACACTACAACCATTATTAACAAGTAATGTTAAAACTTTATTCACATAGTACCATGATAACTCACTATCAATTGATAATATTGGAAATGCTATTTCAAAATCAACTCCATGCGTACCATCTGTTTTAACTTGGATAAAGTTTAACTCTTCATCATTATTAAAAACTGTTTGTAGTTGACTAATTGTTTGAGTGTTTCCACGACTAGTAAAAACGCCCTCGAACTCCAATCCCATTGTAAGACTAGTTCTATTTGTGTTTTGTAAAATATTCAATTTATACTCCATTGGCTATTTGATTTAATTTACTCTTAGATTGTATAGGAAAAATATACCTATAACAAGCAATAATAACGAACAATTGCATTTTTTTTGCTTTTTTTTATCTTTTTTTTTGAAATTGTTCGCAATTTTTTTCAGGTTTTACCTGGACACGGCTGGTCTGAAAATCGGATACCGAACAAGTCCGACCCCAACCCCGACCCGAAGCCCGACCCGATCCCGAGTCCGAAGCTGTTGCAGCGGCGCTGGTCAAAAAACCGAACAATTGTTCGCAATTTGACCAGGAGGCAGCAGTCACAGCGACAACCTGTGCAACGCAGGCTGCTGTTTCCCTGGCTTGCAGCTCCCGAATACCGAACAATTGTTACCAGTTATGGATACCTGGACGCCGTGACAGGAGTTTCCCTGGAGGATCTGGTTAAAAACTGAACAATTGTTCGTTCCCGAAGCCCGGTAAATCCAGGCTCCGAACAAAGAAAAACCCCAGACGCTTGAAGCAACTGGGGTTTTTACCGAACAAATTAAAGGATCTAGCCCGAAGCCCTCCCCATCTTCAGGATCTCTTGTGTCCGATCAGCTTGTTTGTAAGCATCTCTCAAGGCCCAAGCAAGATGATCTTCATCAAGACCGAAGTCCTTGTACCCTTGTGCGATGCTATCGTAGTAATGTTTGAATGGTAAGCCCACTCCTTTCCTAGACATGACGTAAGTCATGGCATTTAAACCATCTACATGGATCATTTTCTTTTTATACAAATGAGGAAAACCCTCGAATCTATCAAGTGCTTTCTCATCTGCTTTCTGTATTTCCCACAAACCTATCTGAACCTCGTCCCCTTTTGAGGGTCTGATGTCAGCTACAGTATTAAACACTAGTTTCCAATCCTTTAAGACAGTACCATACAAAGGTACTGCCGTTGGGGTTCTTGTTTCCATGTTCTTCTTGTTAAGGTTTGCACCGTAAGATGCGTATAACATTAGTTTGTCTCTCCTTTGGCTTATTTAATTAATACTAATATAAGCATTGAGTTCCTCCATGTCAATAAATAATATGTCATATGACATAATTTATTACAGCTGCTGCTGTGACCTGGATACAGCTGGGAGGCAACGAACAATTGTTCGCTTTTTCACCAGGGCCCCCAGCTGTGGTTCAGGAAGGCAGCCGTGCTGTGACGCATGCTGCAGCGCAATTCCGAACAATTGTGAAGTCCGAACCCGACCTGGAAAAAGGAACCAGTGCTGCTGCAAGCGAACAATTTTTAATTCAGGCACAAAAAAAGGCAACCCGAAGGTTGCCCTTTCCTCTTCCAGCCAACGGAATTACCTGAAATAAAAGAATCTTGCAAACTGTAGCAATATATCTTCATCTTGTTCTTTTGTTCGCTCCCAAGGAGTGAACCAATCCTGACCCTGAAGCTCTGCCGTTTCGGGTTCTCCGTGTTCGTCTAACTCACCAACGATCTGAACGGCAGGCCCACCTGTTCCAAGCAGTAGCTTATAATGTGTTGGGTATCTGTATTCGTCATGAGAATTCACATCGTGCCAATCGCTTCTGACCTCAACACACAAAGGCATGTTTCTTATTTCTTCTTCAACCTCGTCAATAACTAAACCATCATCTTGTGACTCAATAGCTTTATTCCACTTTTCAATAAGTTCCTTAATATATTCCATGTCGCCACTTCCAGGAATTTCCTTAACTATCGGCTCAAGTGCTTTGATTACGTTGCTTTCTAATGTACTCATTATTTTTCTCCCATTTGTTTAATTAAATCATATTCACAGTCTTTGCATGCGTAGTAAGGTAGCTGAACAGATGCCACTATTTCGTCTTCATGGAATAAGTTCTTGCAACCGTCACACTCTGTGAAGTTATCAACAAGATAAGAGTTTTGAAATCTACTCATTTTTCGTCTCCTTTGGCTGTTTTTGTTTGTCTTATTATTAATATAGGCTTTCAGTTCCTACATGTCAACAAATAAAAACATTTTTTTTATTTTTATTTAGCAGCATATGTTCGGTTGACGCCAGGGCCCAGCTGGTTAAATGCGAACAATTGTGCGGTTTACGCCAGGACGACTCCCTGGTCACAGCTGGGTGATTTTGCGAACAATTGTGAGCTTCCTTCGCACTGGGAGATCCAGGCAGCCCGAACCCGAACAATTGTGCGGTCTGGACGCAACAGCGAATCCCGACACCGAACAATTTGGCGTTGACCCGGGCTATGCTGCTGCCCGAAATACCGAACAATTCAAGCCCGACCAGCCCGAAAGCCCGACACCCCCGAAACCCGAGGGTGAACGCCTGACCCGACCCGCCAAGTAAATTTGCTATTTAGTGGGTTTCACATTAATTTGCTCTATCGTAATTGGCTCGTTATGGGATTTGTTCGCTATTTTCATGCGTTTCTGTGCTAACTCTTGAAATTCCTGAAGTTTTGACAGAATTTCTTCTCTTGTCATGCTATCTGTACGCTCATGTAGCACATGGGCTTTATTTACAAGCAGTCCAGTAGCCTTTAAGCGTAGTTCTTCAGCCCTGATAGCTTCACCGAATTTACCTGACTCCCATGCTTCGTTACGGATTTTGAGTAGATCACGCACCGACTTATCGATTGTGACCCCGAAACGACTTTGTGCTTCGTCACGCATTTCCTGATAACGCTCTTGGACAACTGGGTTACGGAGCAACCTGACGGCATCGACACCTGGATTTGCGTATCCTGCTGACCTAGCTGCAGAAGTCTGCGTCATATCCTTATGCATAAAGTTATTCAGAAAGTCTTGCTGCTTATCAGTCAATCTTTTCCAACCTGCTAATCTTTGTTCTTTCGTTAAATCTTGTGCTACCTTTGGCATCTTATTTTATCTCCATTTAAATAGGTTCTATAGGGTAAGGTGGGGTGGTTTACTTACCACCCACCTATACCCCCTTTAGGGGGTAAGTTCGGTAAGTAAAAAAGTAGGAGCAAAATCAATGACTTACAACCTAAAATTAACTTACCGTGGTAAGAAGTAACCTCGGTAAGTAGATTTACGCAAACCGAGGCTACATAAGGGTTTGCCAACTTACCGACCAATCTACTTACCGTGGTAAGTTGGTAAGTGGTAAGTAAATCACTCATAAAGCACCACAATTTTGGGATCATCAGTCGTCTTATAGAACGTACCGTTAAGGGTACAAATATACCCTAAATGTCGCATCATCTGATCGTAATTTCTGTAGCATTCAGGGCATGAATATACATCATACGAACAATTCATGTGGTGCAGCACGGATGATGTTAACTGTTGAGCGATACCTTTTTCTGTGGCACACCCGAGGCAAATTGTTCGGTTATTCATCACCAGTTCCATGCCTGGGACAATTTTTTCTTGGCACTCGGCACATTTTGTTTGTTTTTTCTTAGGCATTTATACCTCCTGACTTATGCTTTGGGTTTCCATGTTGCTATGAAGCGTAGTGTAATCACGCCTCTTAGCTATGGTTTGCCATCTTTTAACGGCTTGATCGTAGTTATCGGCTTCGATCTCAACCATGTAATACTTTGTTTCCTTACAATGGATAACAAACTTTTCTTTAGGTAGTTTTCTAATCATTATGCTCCTCCCATACAACTAGCCATAATTTGATGATCTATAGGCTCTTCGCCAAAATTATCATATATAGCTGCTTCTATTAATTGTTCGCTTTTTGGTATATCGCTGCGGCATTGATCCAACGTCATATACTTCACTTGACTTTCATGCATCATGCATTGTTGTTGACCACCGTCATAACGACTACCCTCAACCCAAACGACACATATTAACACAAACATTTTAACCATTTTTAGATTCCTTTTTTGTCTTCCAAAAGTATTCATCGGTATCGCCAAGCCTAGTGTTATTGCCATTTTCGACTTGATACTCGATTGTACTAACCAAGAAATCAGGTTTAAGTGGCTCTTGTGGTGTAAGGCTATTGTCAAACACTCTCATTCTATTGTTCGGATATAGGCAATATTGACCATTATCCAATTCAAGAAGATTAAAAGACTTATGTTCGGAAGGCACTTCGCTAGTGCTATAATCAATAACATCAGGTTGATTGTGGTAGTTATCCAATGTGCATATATACACACCTTTAACGACACCAAAATCCCTGGTTAATATTTCAAAATCCATGCTGCCTATAAATTGTTTATGTATAGCCGTAATATTATAATCCATGCAGTTCCAAAACTGTAGGTTGGGCAAATCCATATCTAACTTAGGTTTTTTAGGCTCTGACACAAAGGCGCTGATAGGTAGCTTATCGAACAAAGCACCATATTCGGGTAAATAAGTTTCAAAGTAAAAGGCTCGACCAGCCATAGACTTTGCAGTAACCCACACACCTTTAACAAACTCTCCATGACCGTCTTTAAGATCACGGAGATACTCTCTACGAACCCACACTTGTTGTGCTGGAAGATTACAAATAAGTTCTGACATTAATCTTTATCCTTTTTGTAAGTATATCGTGTTCCATCATTTGCAGAACCTCTTTTATACTTGTAGTAATTACTACCCCTAGAAGCCATACTAGCGACCTCTGACACACCAAAATGTATTTCTTGTGGTTTTCTAACATATCTTTGAGTATCGTTTTCTTTCAATGCTCTAGGATCGTCTTCAAACATTGCTCCATCTTCATCGACTGGTGTTGGATTTTTTTGTAATTTTTCAAAGATTTCTCTCAAAGCAGGAGACCCACTAGCCTTGTCTCCAAGACACATATAACAAGTTCGTGGCTTTTCTCTTGTTATGTTTACAACTTTGAGTTTATCTCCACACACTTGACAATGATTAAAATCTTTCATCACTTCTCCTTTTCCTAAATGTTTTATTAAAAAATTCTTTAATTTTATATACAAAACCACTCCTTTTTTTAGGAGTAGTCTGTAAGATATGCAACACAATAAACTTATTCATATTAATATCCCCTTTTAATTACCTTTAAAGAGTTCATAAGGATTTTAGCTATGTTATGCTCTCCTCTTTTGGTTAGCTTGCTAACTTCCTCATTAATCAAACCCTCGACTTCAAGTATAGCTTCAGCCCAATTAGGCATCATGTCATCTTTTTTATTCATTATCATTCTCCATTTCAGCAACAATGTCTAATCTTGACTTTGCATACATGACCAAACCAAAATCATAACCTTGTTTATAATAAGCAGAAGACCTTTTACTATCATCAATAATGCCTGATAATAAACCATCGGCAACACCATCTTTAAAAAATGAAAGATATGATGCTCTTTTTTTCTCTAAAGGACTAAGCATCGGCATCTCCTATAAATAAGAAACCACCCCCATTGCCCTCGGGATCGCAACTAACTTCAATGGCTATATCTTTATAGCCTCTCTTCGTTAGCACAAACTTTGGGAAACCATTGTAGCCATCGTCATCAACCATGCCTACATATTGCTTGATTTTAAAACCCTCAAGCTGCTTATAATGGTCGTCAAAACCTTTATTGCCTGACATCAGCACTACCCCCCTTGCTTTTGATTAACTTACCAAAATAGTAAACACCATCTTCTTCATTAAGTTCGTAAGAGATAAGGTCTCCAAGGTTGAAATCAGAGAACGCAGGTACGTTATTAATCTCGCCAACACCATCTTTGGCAGTACCACTAAGAACCTCGACCCACATTCTTTCGCTACCAATACCCCTTGCTTTCGACTGGGCATTAACTGGAAATCTTACTTTAATCATATTATCGCTTTGGAATAACTCATCAGTAGGTAGCGATTCATTACCTCTAATGAATGTCATATTAGTTTTATTCATTATCTATCCCCCAAATTAAATTCGTTTTTAATCTTCCAAAAAGCATCCTCTAACTTTCCTATGTCTGACATATACAGATCGTTACAATCTCTAATCATCATTAGACAGTTTGATATAGTTTCGTGAGTTTCTTTAATAGCTTTCATTTGATCAACAGTTAAAGATTTCATAGCAGCTTCTCTTATAGCGTCTGCTTCATCTCTTTCTATTTCCCATTCAGAACGATTATCTGTAGTTGACTTTGCACCATCAGGTGCTTTTAAAAGTTTAGGCATATGTCCATCTCCTTTTTTGCTAGAACAAGATAGTTATATAGGTATTCATAGCCTAGTGTCAAGCATTAAAATTCATCTAAAATACTTTTTGTTTCCATATGGGTATAATTTTTTTGAACTTTGCCGTATTCGACTTCTTTTGCAGCTCTTGGATCGTCTTCAAATAATTGTTCGCTTGGGTCGGGTTCGGTCTTCGTATTCATAGCTTCTTTACATACTTTTTTCAAAGCATTGTAATTCTCGCTACTAGTCATAGCGAACATCCCATGTAGCATTATCAGGTTTGCAGGGCCAACAAAACCAAGACCAGCCTTTATTGATTGAATACGAAGCACCTGGCTTTCCACAAACCGAACAAATGTTCGTCTTTGGTATGGGCTGCGCTGCTGCAACCCATGTTCTTTTCACATCCCATGTTCTTCGTCTACTTTGTTCGCTCATTTTCTGCCTCCTTTATTGCCCAAAATAATCTTGCAGCTACTTGGGGAACTATACTATTCCCCAATGATTTTATTCGGTGTGTCCGATTGGATACCCCATGAGCCACTCGACCCACTCGGGGTTCAGGCTTCCACCAGATTGGTCCTGATCCGATTTCGAGTCGTCTATCTCGCTCATTCTCTTGACTATTACCCCCAATTGAGTGTCTTGCCTCTTGCTCCGATATAAATCTAGGTTCTCCCCCGAGTCCTTGTAATCCCGAGCCGTTGGTGTAGGGTACATCTCCCTTTTCTTTTTCTCTGCCATCGCAACTGCTGTCTGAAGTGTCGCTCCGAACTTTGTTCCGTTTCCTCGAATCGATGTCTTCCCGTCCTCGCTTACTGACCCCGACATCTTTCCCGTGTGTGCGCCTCTCGGTGTTGCTGTTGGCGTGGGCCACATCATCTGCTTCTCTTGTTTCTCCTTGAAGTCTACTGCATCCGATAGTTTCGCTCCGAACTTCGTTCCCGTTCCTTTCCTCGTCACCGTGTAACCCGACTGGTTCTCCTCCACATAATCCCCCATTCCCGGGAAGTAGTCCGTTGCTTTCGGTGTGGGCCACATCTTCATCGTGTTCTCGTCCACTTGCTCCCTCAAATTGGAAGGTTTGCTGCGACCTTTCCGATGTCCGTTCATCATTCGGATTGTAGCTTCTTCTGACCTTTGGGGTAGATGATCCATCGTGTTCGGTGTGGCCCACAATCCAACATCGTTCTCGTCTGTGTTTGGCATCTGCGGCGCAAGCTGGAATAATAAATGGTGCGGCTTTGTATCCGATACTCTCCAAGTCAAAGAGACTTCTTTTGAGGCCCATTGGCATGTTAACAAAGCCTCGCACATTTTCCCCAATGATCCATCGAGGTCGTATGTCTTCAATAACCCTAACCATTTCGTGCCAGAGATCACGGTCATCTGTATCTCCTCGTTGTTCTCCTGCGACTGACCAGGGTTGGCAAGGGAATCCTCCAACAACGATGTCTGCATCTCTAAATTCTTTTCCATCAAAACTCCTTATATCACTAAATATTGGAACATTATGCCAATGTTTTCGCAAGACTTTTTGGCAATAAGGTTCTCTTTCTACAAAGGCAACTGTTTCAAAGCCACCCACTAATTTCTCAGCAGCGTAACTAAAGCCACCGATCCCACTAAATAAATCAACTATTTTCATCCCGTACAATCTCCTCCATCAGCTTGGCATAAGTACGCTTCATCGTTGAATATCCAATCTTGCTGTCTATCAACAAACTCTGCGAATTTCTTTAAGTTTCTTCCTCTCTCGAACTGTCTACCAGTTCTTTCTTCTGCATCAATCCACCATTTTGCTAATTCAGGGTGGTCTCTCACCATTGATGCAAGTTGTGATTCAGACTTTAAAAAACATAAATCACAATTACCTTTAATAGTTTTGCCATTAACAACAGGCAAATCTAATTTAAAATCTTGTTTGTGCCAAAACCTATCAACATCAAATATGGAGTGATTAGCTTCACATATGGGATAGAAAGGGTAGAAGCCATTTGCAAAACCAGGTTTGCATCTGTGCTTTTCATCTGACCTTATACCCAAAGCGTTGTGCCATTTCTTCCAACCAAGGCTTCTTAAATACTTAGATGTTGTATCTCTTTTCAAGCTACCCGTACAAAACCTAGACATAGGATTAGGCAATCTGTTGTGCTTATTTATTAATTTATCAAACGGTTCACCCTTACGACTTGCGTTGTCATAGCGAACAATTTTAAATACATGTTTGTTTTCTTCGTTCAAATCATATTCTAACCAGGTAATTTTTACATCCCATTTTTGCGAACAATTATTTACGAAGTCTAATGTTTGTGGCATTTCACGACCAGTGTTTTGAAAGCAAACCAAGGCGTTATCAGGCAATCCGTTGTTAGCTTCCAATATGTGATGAAGCATAAAGGCACTGGTTCTGCCTCCACTAAAGGATATGCAGACGTTATTGTCTGGAAGTTTATAAGTTTTCTGTTGCTGTTCTTGCATCATATTCGCCTCTACTCATGTCTCCGTCTACAGTACCAAGCCACTTACGACCACCTGACCTAGAAAAAGAATACTTAGATATTCTAACTTCATTCAATAATTCTCTGACCAATCCATCAATTGTTCGCTGTGTTGCGTTATCTAAAACTTTAGGTGCATCAGAATCTGCAGCCATTCTTTGCAATATTGCATCAGCTCCCGATTGTTGTGTTAATGCTCTACCATCACGCTCACATAAGGCAATCCAAGCAAACAAAGCATCTTTCTTTATTTGTCTGTTACTACCTGAATGCAGCCTTGCTATATCTTCAGATCGATCTTCTAATAATCCCGTAAATACATCACGAATAAAGTGACGTATATCACGCCTTGCAGGTCCATTTGATTTAACAACTGCACCATCAAAGCATCTGTTTCTTTGGTATTCAATACCTAAGTCCTGACAACGCCTACGACCTGTTGCTTCATCAACTTGCCATATTGTAAAAGCACAACGTACACCATCAACTAATGCTGACGTACCTCGTATCATATTCCTTGCTTGTTCAGGTGTTGATACAACGGCATCATCTTTAATCTTTGTCATGTGATGACACATAATGACTGAAGCACCCGTTTCTGTAGCTATCTTTGCAAGAAGTCCAGTCAACGCTGCTCCTGCCGCTGGATCGGAGTTTACATCTGCATGAACAAATGATGCCAACGGATCAAACACAATTAACTTTAAATCACTCATCTGTAGTATTTGTGCATATATCTTTTCAAACTCATCGCTAGTTCTGTAGCCATCATGTGTATCTTGAAGTATAGGAAACACACCACCAACATTCGGCAAAGACACGACTCGTAGCTCATGTTCATAGTTAAACCTAGAATTGTTCGCATCTAAGCGTTCAATTCTTCTGTGCATTTCACCTTCATCATCTTCTGCTGTAAAGATAATTGCATTACCAAACTCGGTAATATTACCACCGAAAGATGCAGACAAAGGCTGACCACTTGCTACTTTCATAGCCAAATCCAAAGTCATCATGCCTTTTCCAGCATCACCAGACGCAGAAAATATTATAGGAACAGCCAATGGTAGTGTTTCACCGATTAAAAACTTCTGTTCAGGTGCTTTACCCTCAAACCTATTTATTAACAAACTGTTATCTAATAGATTTATATTTCGTTTAACATGCTTAACTGTTGCACTTAGAAACTGACTTATATCAAAACTTTCGGCTATAGCATCGGCTGCATCCCATCTTTCAGGCTTACCTAAAGGTGGTGTAAGCATTGTTACTGACCTTGCACCTGCGTTCATAGCCAAGTCTTGCACGAGTTCAGCAACTTTCTTACCTGCATTGTCGTTATCGGGCCAAATTGTTAGTTCCTTACCATGCAAAGGTGAGAAATCAAACTGACTAGCTGACTTACGAGACAACATACCCGCTCCGCCCATAGTACATGTAGCTGTAAATCCCATCTCATTAAGAGCATCAGCACATTTCTCACCCTCAACCCATATGATTTTATCTGAAGCAGAAATGTTCGGTATATTATATAACGGTCTGACATCAGGCATCTTAGGATACGGATTAGTTCCAGTGAACTGACGAAACTCTTTCTTAGGCTTGCCATGATCGTCCATTACTGGATTGCCTGCACCGTCTCTCATATTGTATCGTCTGACCATACATATGACTTCACCGTCCACACTTAAATAAGAATGCTCACTATCAAATGGTGTGTTGATATTTATTTGCTGTCTCAATGATTTGTTGATTATAGAATCAATCGGAGGAGCAGCATTTTCGTCTCTAAGAAATCTAGGAGTGTCGTCTAAATAATCAGAAAAAAATTCTTTTATTTCGGGTAGCTTCATATCACGACCCTCCATCAATATCTTAACAATGCCTCCAACGCCACTTGATCCGTTGAAATCATTGCCTTTCATAAACCAAGGTGATCTTGGATTAATATCTATCTTTAAAGATTTTCCAGGTTCTCCATTTAAAGAGCCTACATTAAACTCGTCACCCCTAATTACACCATTAGGATATGTGTCTCTTAAAATATCAATCTGTGTTTGTGGTGGAACTTTCTGACTTATTAATTCTACTAATTCTCTTCCACTCATATCACGATTAGCATTGCCAAATCTTACTATACTCATTATACTATCCCTACCTTCATTGGCTGAAGTTATAGGCGACATTTTTCTTCTCATCTGTCGCCTATTTTAACTCCAACAAGTCTCCTTATAATTACACCACTTACAATCAAACATTTCTTTTGATTGAGCTATTCGTGGCAACATCTCACCAGCTTTTGTAGCTTGTAATATATTAACTGCCTTATCACTAATCTCTTGAGCAAGAAACTTATCAAAAGGAACAAGTTCATAATATATTTCGCTAGTATTTTTATTAACTACGGTAAATAAACATGGATGTTCTGTTAGTTCCATGTATGCCTGATACAAAGCTATCTGAGCTGCATATATAGGATTAGTCTTTGCCATACCTTTCGATTGAAACTCTTTGAACTTTCTGTCATTAGCTGATTTGTTTTCCCATAAAGACGGATAGCCCATACCAACAGGGCCTCCACATATTACACCATCTATATGACCTCTTATCTGTCCATCAGATATAGAAAAACCATATTGATCTCCATTTTTCTTTTCAGTTCGCAAATCAAAACCTGCTTGTTTCAACCAATTAGCCATACTGTCTTCTATTTCGTGACCAAATTGGAATATTCTTAGTGTTTGTGGGCTAAAGTGTCTATCTTGGTCAACTTCCTGACCCATGTAAGTGTATTGTATTTTTCTTGAACACTTTTCTCCGAGTGAAGACCCCCCCAAATATGTTCGTCTTGGAATACTATCTGACTTTTCTTTAATACCTTTGTCAACAAAATCTGCTATTTGATCTTCAAAAGGGTATGTCTTCAAGTCCTTCGGGTTGCCTGATTTGACCGAAGTATTTAATATGAGATTGTGTAACATAGTCGCAGACAAACTCATTTTCTATCTCCCTTGATGATTGTATTACTGATATTAAAGCTACCATTTGTTCTTCTGTCAAATCGCATAATTTTTTCTCCCAACCTATTTTGTTAAATACTTTAGCTGCATTCTTTAATGAATTGTCTTCGTTGTTGGCTGTATCCATATACTTTCTCCGTCATCTAAATCTTCATGTGAATAAAAATCTAATTTGAATAATTCATCGTGACCAGACATTACTTTGCAATAACCACCTAATATATCATAGCCTAACTCTTCCATAATGTTTTCCATAGCCTCTGTTACTTCATTCATAAGTTCATGTTCACTATTTATACCAGATATATGCAAAAACATTGATCCATCAACAACATCTTGAATGCCAACCTCATTAGATATATTTATTTTATAATTGAGTGTTATTCTTTGCATCTTTTCCCTCTGCCCATAAAGCACCATAACCAATTATATCTATAGGATTATCAATATTCTTTGAATTTTGTGAATCTCTTACTAATTTACCAACCATAAAAAATTTATACATATCTTCAAATGTAAGATCTGATTTTAACTTATGTCTCCACAATACATTCATAATTTTAGCTATTGATTCATGTGTATCTTTCGCATCACCATGTGTTCTTGCCCTAGCACCATTAATCAATTGTTCTGCTTTTTTTAATGCTTCACTACGATTCATTTTTATCTCCTATACTTATGATTTTATTATCTATATCTCTCTTGTTCCACAAATAATTTAACCAACAAGCAGCCTTATATTTGTTCCAACTAAAATCCATAACTCTAACTGTTATACCACAGTTCTTTAATGCTTGTGTTTGTTTAGGTGTTACAGCTTCATTCAACCATCTTTTACCTTTTCTTGCACCGTCACTATCCTCAATCTCTCTTAGGAAGTCATCAGCAGATGCTATGGCTTGTTCTTTAGTACCAACACTAACCACCCTTAATCGTCCATTAGAACGCTTTACAAGGGCTATAGACACATCATCTAAGTGTGCAACTAACCCAAAGCCATTAAATCCACTAGCACTCATACAACGTCCATTATCAAATAGATCAACCCAACGATAAGGCGATCTATCCATAAGGTCAACTTCGGTCATAATAAAGTCTTCTAATACTTCTTTATCTTGTTTGCCGAACTCATATCCACATAAAGGACACTCACGAGATGATAATGGCACAACTGATTCGCATTGTGGGCATGTTTTTTCAGGAGCAGCACCTGTTCCTCGAGCCTCTGAACCCTCTAAATCAACTGTTTCATCTAACGATCCATGTGTAAGTACACTTGTTCCAAAATCTAAAACTATACAATCTCTTTTGATAATTCCAGGGTGTTCTTCGGGATCTATTGTTCGTAAGCCACGACCAATCATCTGCACCATTGTAGATTTGTATGAACATGGTCTTGTTAAAACAATGCAACTAACTGGTGGAGCGTCAAACCCCTCGGTAAGCACAGCAACATTAACAACGACCTGAACATCTCCATGTTCTAAATCATATAATATCTTTTGTCTTTCATCACTTGGAGTGTCACCCGTAAGCAATTCAGCTCTAATGTTAGCTCTACGATATTCGTCACATACATCTTGTGCATGTATAATGGTAGAACAGAAAACAACTGTTTTTCTATCAATAGCTTTTTCTTGCCACTCCTGAACAATACGCTCATTAATGGCTCGTTTGTTCATAATACGCTCAACTTCACCCATATCAAAATCAGATATGGTTTTGCGAACATTTTCTAATTCTTGTCTGACACCAACATCAACAACAAATGTCTTTGGTGGTACGAGAAAACCTTCACGAATTAATGTTGTGATTTCTATTTGATGCGAACAATTATTAAATATGCTGCGTAAACCTTTTCTATCTCCACGATTAGGAGTCGCTGTAAAGCCAACTATCTCAACTGAATTGTTAGCTTCTTTAACTCTATCAATAATTCTTGTATATGTTTCTGCTATTGCATGATGACTTTCATCAACTACAACCATGTCAAAGTCACACATGTTTTCTAAATTGTTCGGTCTTGAAAGCGTCTGCACCATACTAAATATAGTTTCACCAGACCAATCTTTCTCTGATCCATCTACTACACTTGTTGTTATCTTTGGATTTACCTTTGAAAACTTTGTTCTGTTTTGCCTGACTAACTCGTCACGATGCTGCAAGATTAAAATCTTTTTGCCTTGCTTGTATCTTTTACCAACTAAAGCTGAAAGCATGATTGTCTTACCTGCTCCCGTTGGAGCGACAACAATAGTGTTTTTGTGTTTGGTAAGAGCAATAGAAGCATCGTCAACTGCTATCTTTTGGTATGGTCTAAGTATCATTAATTATCCTTTCATGGCTAGATGAAGTGGGTAGTTTGGCGGCGCTCGTACTACCCAAACGAGTTCTAGCAGACGAAGGAAAGTCTTGCCGCTAGAAATAAGTTACCCTTTAAGATGCCCAAGGTGGCACTACACTACCTGCCGTGGTAGCTTGGGGTTCAGATGTTGGATTGCTCTGTTGAATAGGAGCAGCAGCTTGAGGTGCATGACCACTAGGAATATATTCCTTATGATCTGCAGCTATTGGGCTGACCATCTTATTCTTATCTGAATATCCATTAGTACCTTTTTCAATACCAATTTTAATACAAAACTCCTGACCTTGAAGAGCATCAACACCAGGAATCTTTCTTTTATTATTAGATTCAGGTGTTACGTCTTTAGGATCAAGACCAAGCATACTATCAACCAACAGACGTAAAGTTCTAAGACCATTTATTCTTGCCTTAGAAATGCCTTGATCGTTTTTAGCATCTCCATCAAAAAATATATTTTGCCAAACCTTACGCTTGTCAAACTTACCACCAACGATAGTAAATTCAGCCTCTATATACTTCGCACTTGAATGTGGAGACTCCTTAAACATCGGTGTGTTAGAAAACTCCTCTAGTGTTAAGTAGTTAGGTTTAATTAAAAGAATGGCACGAGCAATCGTTCCTTCAGGAATCAATTCAAACTCGGTATTTGTTTCGCTCATGGAAACATCATTTAAGTCAAGCATTATTCATATCTCCTTCTTTGCTGGACGTTACATTAGCAGGGTCAACAAAAGTCAATTCTCTTTCTGACTGCTTTACCCCACCACTCATTTTAGTCAGTAGTTTGCCTAAATGCGGCTCTTCCAATACATCGAGTCTGCCCGATCTATCTTTTGCTGGATACCCCCATTCATTTAACGTCTGACATACAAAAGCACGGTATGTGCCTGTATTCTCATCGCCAGTCAAAACTGCCATTGTGATAACTTCATCAACAATTCCTGGAAGTTCACGACCAGTCTTAGTGCCGTCTATTTGTAGTTCAAATATTTTACGACCATAATCGTCAACTTTCTCATCAAGAATACCAACGAAAATTACATTCTTACTACGAATATGTTGCAAGTGAGTAAGCCAAGACATCATCTCTCTGCCGTGCATACCATACACAGCACGAGTATCAACCTTGCCACTTCTCTCTGATTTATTATCAGCATGACCCATACAATGCTGAAAACATAAACGACCTGCTACAGTAATACTATCAACAAATATGCTATCGTATTTGCTCATCATTTCTAATGGATCACCGTATAACGATTTTACATAATCGTAATGAGCATTACTGTAAGGTTGGTCGTCAGTTAAAGCTGGATTAGGACCACCTAAAAAACAAGCGAAGTCACGACATTCAGCCCATGTTTGTGGTCTTACCATGTCGATCATCCACCCCTCAATAGCTGCGTCTCCAGCTTCTAAGTCCATAAACAATGTTGTTTGTGAATCCAAAGTTCTTGCTAGTGTAGTTTTACCAACGCCACTTTGACCACAAATAACAATCTTATGACCTTTTTTTTCAGCCAAACGCTCTTCGGCTGTTATTATCTTTAATCCCATACAATCCTCCTAAACTGATATATCTATGGTTGTGCCTTTAAGTTCAACAACTCTATGTTCTTGTAACTTAGCTTTGATCGCTGGTTGAGCTGCATTGTATTTCTTTTCTTCAACAGAATAAGTTAACTTTGCAAAGTGCCTAGCGTCATCAGGCTGCATTTCTGTAAATGCAACAGCGAGACCTTCTTGATCCCAAGTAACTTTCTTGCTTAATGTTACTTTGACCTTATAACCATCTTCATTAATAGTTACTGTTCCGTAATCTTTACCATCATCAGCTAGTCTGTCACGAGCATCATTCTGATACCTTTCAGCTAACACAATGTTAAGATTATTTATCTTTTCTTTGACTTTATCTAATTCTTTTTTTAGATCCTCTTTATAATGATAAAGAGATTCAATAGAATTATGAAACATTTTTTCGGCATTCATTGACCTTCCTTCCGTATATTTAAGTTGCTAGAAACTCTAAAATAGGAACTGTAAACCAGTTTGTCAACAATATTTGTTATTTTTTTTTGAAAGTAAGTAAAATGTCAATGTTATGAATAGCTAACATAAGTTTTTTCTTTAGCTTAAATTCAGGTGTCAATACACCTTTTGCATCTTCTACAATGAATTTAGATTCACCGTTTTCATCTACTAATAAATATGTAAAGTCAGCAATATAATTGCATATCTTTTGACCATTTACATTTAATTCGTATTTAATTTGTCTGTCTAATTGGTCAACTACACCAGCTCTTTCCATAGACTTTAGCTGACCCCAACGCTCTGCTTCCCACCTAGAATCAAACTTTAATCCCATTGCAACTGTCTTTTTTGCAAAATACTTGTTGGGTTTCCCAACTTTTCTGGGTATAATTCTTTTATTATTGCTATACATGGGAGTTATTATAATGGCAGACACAACAAAATTCAAGTCAATTGGTATAGATGTTGATACTTATAACAAATTAAAAAAGATATGCGCTGATGAAAGACGCAATATTCGTCAACAAATATCTATTTGGGTGGACAAAGATTACGAAGAAAGATTTAAAGAAGAAAATGTAACTCGTTTAGGAATAGGAACACTTAATAATTAAGCGACTTGTTCTTTAATACCTATGGCTTCCATACGTTTTATTAAACGATTTGCACGATTAGTTACTTGTTTGTGCCATCTCGAATCTTCCATTTGAATTGCACATTCAAGCCAATCGTTGCTATCTATAGCAGCACGAAACTTAACAAATTTAGACAAACGAGGTCTGCCCATATTAAACATCATATTGCATAAGATCAATTGCACTTCTTCAGGTAATTCATCAAATTTATCAAATAACTTTTTACATTCTTCTATTGTGCCATGAACATCAGTTTGGAAACAATTATTAACTCGTTCTTCTGAAACTGATGTTCCTACTTCTTTACCATATTCTTCATCCCATTCTGTAATAAGGTGTCCTATCCCATGCGTTGGCAAACCTAAATGATCTAAGTAAATTTCGTACTTACATCCTTCATCTTCTTTTAATTCTTCTCTTAATTGCTCTATGTTCATTGAGTTAAATTCCTATATAAGTTTTGTCTTGATTCTGGTATTGATCTTGAAGCTATAGCTTGATCTTTAGGGTTAATTCCTAACGCAGCACCAACTCCAGGCTGTGTTATGTCTATACCACCGATAGATGTATTTATTGCTGGTGGTTTAACATTAGGAACATTTGTTCGCTCACTTAGAGGTGTCGGAAACATACCACCACTTTCAGGTTCTGTTCTTGAAGGCAGTAATGCTTGTTGAGCTGATTGCCTAACAACACGACCTATGTTTTCTGCACGATCTATTCCTGTATTAATTGCTTGTGAAACTGTAGCATTAACTCTATCTAAAGGATTAGCTCCACCTTTTTGCATTTTAATATATGTTTTTAAGTTTTCAGGCTTTGATCCTATTTTATTTAATATTTTAAATTTAGCTATGTCAAAAAACTTTTTAATAGGTGAATTAGTGTAAGCTGGAGCTGCAACACTACCTTCTTTACCTACATCTCCTAAAAATTCTATATCTTTAGCAAACTCTTTTAATGCTTTTGTATTACCTTTACCTAGAATTTGATCTAAAACTCTCGGCTCATAACCATCAATTAATTTTACTAACTTACTTGCTGCAGCTTGATTAGAAAATATTTCTCCGTCCACAGCACTAAGTATATCATCTACAACTAAACCTCTTAATTTATCCATTGTCGCACCGCTAGGATCTGTCTTTTCAAAAAAATCAACTATCTTTTTGACTTCTGAAGGACTTGCATTTCTTTTAGTTATTTGACCAACGGCTTCTTCTGGTAACAATTGATTGCTTTGAAGTTTGTTAACAACATTTATTTGATCTAATTCTGCAAAAGCCTTTTTAGCTTTTAACAATTCTTCCAATGATTGTGTTAAAGTATCATCACCACCAATGTTTTTTATTTTACCAAGAATTGCAGCATCTAACTTATCAGGGCCAGACATAGCTATTTGATCTGATAATCTTTTGACTCTATTCCAATTGTTTCCAAATAAAATTTTACCAGTAGAACTGTCTCCAAATCCTAAAGAATCAATGTGAGCTTTAAATCTAGCTCCACTAAATTTTCCTGATGCAATATCACCTATATCACTAATGCCAGTTTTATTGATACCTTCATCTAAGAATCTACGAGCCAATTGACCCCTAATGTCTTCAGCGGCATCATCTCCAACAGTTTTAAATAACTGTTTAAGTCTTTGTGGAGAATTAGATTTAACAACTCTGTCATAAAATTGATCTAATTCAAATTTACCTTTAGTACCAAAGCTACCTTCTTGTTTAGTTAAATTTTTAATACTTCTAATTAGACCAAATTGAGATAAATCCTCAAAGTTTTTCATAGCTTCTTTATAATAAGTCATAGAACTTGTTCTAAGGTCTGTTGCTTCTTTAAGTATTGCTTTTTCTGCATCACTTAGATTTTTAGAAGCTATATTTGTAAGGTTTGTTGCCTCTAATGAGTCGTCTAATGTTCTTATAATATTATCTATTTCTGGTAAGAACTCTCTATTTAACAAAGCATTTTCAGAAAACAAAGCATCATTCAGTTGTTTTCTTGCTACTGCTATTTGTCTAAATGATGCGTTTTCACCTAAATCATCAATCGCCTTGACTGCTTTTGCAGTTTCTTCTGTTAAAGCGTTTATAGAACCTACTTTAGTAACTAAATTGTTAGTAGCGCTTTTTATATCTGCTGTTTTTAAAATTTCTGCTGTTTGTCCAGTTCCACCATTAGCAAGTCTAACTTGTGATAACAAATCATCAACTTTTCCAAATCTCATAGATGTTTCTGCTTGCATGGCAGAAAATGCTTTATTTATTTTTAGTAACAATTGTTCGTTAATGTCTACGCCATTGGCTGTAGCTTTTTCAATATAATTGATACTTTCCTTTACAGCCTTAATACTAGCATTCGCTGCTTCTTCTTCTAATTGCTTTAAAGATTTAAATGCCTGACCAGTCACATTTGAAAAGGCTTCTCCAGCTTCTTCTTTACCAACAGCACCCAATTGAGTTTTCAAAGCATCAGCTTTGTCTAATATTTTTCCTAGATTTATATCCATACGAGTTGTGTCTTTTAACACATTCTCTGCAAATTTTTGTTGATATGCAACAATTCCTGGTGCGCCTAATCTTTCTAAACTAGGAGTGTATCCTTCATCAACTAGCCTTTCACCTCTTGCTATGGCGTCATCAGTAATTTGAGTTAATTTACCAGCTTGTCCAACACCTTTTTTAACACCACCTACTACTGCTCTACCTGCTTTAAAAACTAAAGCTCCACCAAGCTCAAATGTTCCAGCTATAGCAGCTTCGGTTAAGGCATCTTTAGTTACTTCTCCAAAACTTTGTTGCTGTATTCCTAATAAACTTTCAATACCTTCTTCTAAATATTGACCTGCCGCAGCTCCAGCCGCAGCTCCAAAAGAAGATGTTATAATTCCTGGAGCAGTAATAATAGCACCTATGACAGCACCTGCAGTTTCTGGAATTAAACCTGCTAAATCGGCTACATCTCCAAAAGAGAAGCCTTCATCTTCCAATACGATATTTTTATCAGAGATATTTTCCATACCTCTTATTCTTTGACCTTCAGGAGTTAATGCAAGTCTGCCAAAAGAATCTTTTGTATATCCACCTACACCAACTTCATTTCTAAGTATTGCTTCTTGCTCTCCGTCTGTTTCACCGAAAGAAACTTTTGCACGAAGACCAGAATCAGCACCTGTTTCGTAATCAAAGTTTTTATCTTTGTTAGATTGTTTTGCTTCATTAATTAAATCTTCAAATGTTCTTTCTTTAGGATCAGAAGATTCGGTAGATCCAAAAAATTGACTTTGAATATCGTTTTGTTCTTGTTCTGTAGGCTCGTCACCAGCAATTCTTACTTTAACTATGCCATCATTAGGAGTTCTTACTTGTATAACAGCCATTTTTATTCACCTGTCTGCGTATAATCATAAATATTATCTTTTCCTAAAACAAATTTTCCTTTAGAAGTAGCAACACTTTTTCTATTAATATTAACTCCTGCTTTAGATAAATTTCTGTATCCTTCAGCAACATTTTCTCTTCCTGCTGTTATTATTCTTTTATACAAATTACCAACTTTTCTAACTAATTCATCTTCATCACCACTAGTTAAACTGATTTCACCAACAATTTCAGAAACCATTTTCCTATCATTATCCGATAATGTTTTACCTGCTTCTCCTAAAATTTCAGCGGCATTTTCAGCTTTTAATCTTGTTAATAATGTTTTAATTTGTGCAATAGGTGTTGTATCTCCACCTACATCTAAACCAAGATTTCTAAAGCCTTGAACAACAGACGATGCTAATTGAGAAGGAACACCAACTCCAGTTTGTTCTAATAAACCTGCTATGTTGGCAAATGTTTTTTCTTGTCTATTTAAAGACTTGTCCATTGATACAAGTTGATTAACTACAATATCTGGATTGTCTATAAATCTTGGCATAGTTCCTGCAGGAGCTTCGTTTGCATCAGGTAATTGAACATTAAAGCCAAGACCTTTAGGCGCTCCAGTAAATAAAGGAGTAAAACTTTTTCCTGTTTGATATAATTTTTTAGTTTTGGTACTAGCTGTTATAGCTTTTCCAGCTAAATCTGCGTAAGTGCTGCTTGGTACAATTTCATATTGCTCATTAAATTCTTTATTTAAAGCTAAATTATTTAGTTCATATGAATTTAATTGTGTATATTCTCCTTTACCAATTCCAGAAATAAGTCCTTCTAAACCACCTTTTTTACCTTTAGGAACAATCATGTAAGACTTTCTATTCATAGCCGCATTTTTGTCTTCTTTGGTTTTACCTAAAGCATATTCACCAGCTTTTGCACGAACAGCCTTAGATTCAGCAACAGCTTTTCTAAAATCAGGCATTGCAGCTTCGCCCGCCTCACCAGTAGCAGTTAATATCTTACTTATATCAAAGCCTTTACCTGCTCTATTCTGCATTAGAGCTAATCCAAATGACATCAGAGCTTGTTTTGTATCAGGCTCTCCTGATATATCTAAACCTGTTGCATCACCAAATTCTTTTATATACTCATCATAAGTTTGCGGCTCAACTCCTGGTCTTGCTTGTGCAAGAAACTCACTAAGAGCTGTCTTTGTAGCTGTTTGTGCTGCAGTTAAATTTTCTCCAGACCCGTCAGTATCTGTCGTTTGTTTAGTAATATTATTTTCTTCTTCTGCTATTTCAGAACCATCTGTACCATCTGTTGTGCCTTTATCTGCATTGTTGATTACATCTTGAATTGATATGCCATCAGGAAATTGAGTATCAACAAGTCTTTTTTGACCTTGACCACCGTCTTCTGTGTCAAATGCGTCATACAATCCTTTTGGAACTAATTTGTCTAATTCAGTTTGATCTGTTGGCAATCCAAACTCTAATCCAGCCATGTTAGACGCTATTTTTTGTGCGTCTTGCTGTCTTTCATCATCACTTTTTTGACCCATATATTGACCAATACCACTCAAAGCTCCTGGAACATTAGAAACTAAGTCAGATGCTACTTTAATAGGTCGAAAAGCGTTTCTTAAAAGTGCGTCAGTATATGATCCTTCAGCACCTAAAGATAATAAATTGTTGGGGTTGCTTCCGTAAAATTCATCATCTGTATAGGCTCGAGTGTTTTTTCCTATTAACTCACCTAAACCTTTACGTTTGTCTGCGCCAACTATTTGATCAACTAAACCAGGAGCAACACTCATAATTCCTTGTGGTTTTTTTGCCATCGTTTACAGCTCCTATTTGCCTGTTGTACCACCAAAAGGTGCAATCTGTGACAATGTTGTGTAAGCACCTATACCTTGTAAAAATGGATTAGCAGAAGGAGTAGATGCTTGTGTAAATGTAGATGGAATACTTGCACTTGGCATTCCTTGCAATAAATTCTGACCTATTTGTAACCTTGTATATGGATCTTGAGTTTTTTGCATTTGATTTTGTCTTTGAGCATCTAATTGAGCTTGCATTTGCTGTTGTCTCATTGCACCTAATTGACTTAATTGAGATACATCTGCTTGACCTAAAGCCTGTTGCAGACGACCTATATCTGACGTTGTACCTGCTAAAGTTCCAAATGCCTGACCAATGCCACCTGACAATCTTCCTGCGTCTTGTGAAGCCTTTAGAGCTTGTCCAAATCCACTTGAAAGCAATCTTGCTAATGTATCAGCTTTTGTGTTCTGTAAATTTCTTTCTGTTTCTGCTCTTTGTATGCCTTGTCTTGATCCACCAAAAGCTCCAGAACCTACGGCTTGAGCATCAGCTCCAGCTCTTCTTAAATCAGCCTGTCTGTCAAGCTGTGCCATTGTTCTATCAATTACTTGTTCTTGAAATGGATCTTGAAACTTTTTTATAGAGTCAGGTTGTAAAAATCCTAACCCACTTGTTAATGCTTGTTGAGCAGCAAGTGCTTGATTTGCACCACCTTCAATGAAGGGTTTATAAGAACCCACCATGCCTTCGCCCATATCGATTGCATCATCACGAAGCGGGTCCATTCCAGCAATTTGGTAATCAGGTAAATTTAAAGGAGAATCTAGCAAGCCTTTAGTAGTTTGCGTGTCACCGTCAAACTCACCAAATCCAGTGTTTAATAATCTTTTTTGTAAACCTTCTAAATAAGGAGGTAATCTATTTATATTTTCAACGGTTTGAGTTGCCATTATGCCCTAGCCTCCAAGTTATCCATCATATCATAAGCTCTTTGAATACCTTTTCTTTGATTTCCACCGCCTAATCCTTTAACTGCGTCTTTAGTTAACACAAATTCACCCGCCATAAGCATAGCAGGTACATCATCTTTACGTCCAGAACCTTCGCTTGGGTCTATACCACCGTTTCTACGAGGGAAACCCATCTCTCCACCCATATTAGCATATGTTATACCACCAAGTTTGCCACTAGGACCGCCATAACCAAAAGGTCTTCTTTCAAATGCTGTTCTTGTATCTTCTTCTTCGTTTCCAGCGAGTAACTGAGCAATTAGTCCAGCACTAAGACCTTGACCTAAGTTTGATCCTAATATTTTACCCATAATAGTATCGTCACCTATACCTAACATATTTAACAAGCTCGATTCACTACCACCTGTAACTACTTTTTTAATACCTTCTGACGCAACATCAGTTCCTACTTTTGAAGCACCCTCTGTTATTGCTTGATTACGAGATATATCTTGTGCGATTGCTTTGCCTGTTGTGCCAGCTTTAACGGCAGCTTGGTTTGTTGCGTTTGATCCAGCCTCTGTTCCAGCTCCACCGCCAAACATCGCACCTAATCCACCTGATAACAAACCAGCCATAACGGCATCTTTTGTTTTGCCACCACTAAGTTTACTAGTTAAAGCGCCTGTCAACGCTCTTGATATGAACGGATTAACAGCAGATGTACCGAACAATTGTCCTAAACCAGCTCCAACAGCAGGTCCTGCGACTGCACTAAGGGCTATTGGGGCAAGTTGTTTTAATAATTTACCTATACTCATTCTAACACACTACCTTATTTTAAATATATATTCAATCCTATATCTGTGCTAACGCACTTGTTGTTACTCTTGTCTTTGATAACTCTTGTATACTTGCTACAACATGCAGCCTATTTGCCGTTGCTGCTGTTACTTTTAATATTTCTCCACTTTGTAGCACTAAATCTCTTGTCAATAGCTCAACAGTACCGTTTGCACCTACTGCTTTAACTTTAAACAAGCTAAATACATCACTGCCATTTGTAATAGTTAGTGTTAACGTATCAGCATTACCGCTATCTTCTGAAACTATTATAGAACTTACAACAGA
>VMHT01092348.1_pt1 | contig 29573 bp, 38 predicted proteins | sample 4693611 | NCBI WGS metagenome assembly VMHT01 (sample SAMN12280063, study PRJNA550983) | marine metagenome | isolation source: seawater sampled from same location over 5 years 0.02-0.2 micron viral filtrate | place: USA: collected off the coast of southern California halfway between the port... ... | reverse complement strand
GTGGCCTTGGTTTGAATCGCACAAACGACACATACCTTTTCAGGGTACTGCTCTACTACTGAGCTACAAGGCCTAAAATCTAAAAGTTATTCTACCTTTAGTTAAATCATATGGCGTCATTTCGACCATAACATTATCGCCAGCAAGAACTCTTATTCTATTCTTTCTAAGTTTTCCAGCTGTGTGTGCTAAAATTTCATGATTATTTTCTAACTTTACTCTGAACATGGCATTGGGTAATAATTCTGTTACCTTTCCTTTAAATTCTAATGTTTCTTGTTTTGCCAATTAGTTTTCCTTTTTTAATCTTATTTTAATCGAGTTAGCGTGGCCCTCTAAATTTTCATGTTGTGCTAAATTTATAACTGATGGGCCCAATCTTTCAATACCTGTTTTAGAAATTTTTATTAGCGAATGGCGCTTTAAAAAATCAATTACAGATAATCCTGAGGAAAATTTTGCAGTACCAGATGTAGGTAACACGTGATTAGGTCCTGCTATATAGTCTCCCATTGCTTCGGGAGAAAATTTACCTAAAAAAATAGATCCCGCATTTTTTATTTTTTTTACAATATCATTACTATTTTTCACATTTATCTCTAAATGCTCTGGGGCAATGGTGTTAACAATTTGTATAATATTTTTATCACTATTTGCATGAATAGCTAATCCAAAGTTTCTTAAACTCTTAGAGGCTATATTTTTTTTAGGAAGTTTTTTTAATTGCTGTTTTAAACATCTGTTAACAGACATAATTAAATTTTTATTGTTAGTTACTAAAATCGATTGTGCTAAAATATCATGTTCTGCTTGAGCTATTAAATCAGCAGCAATCCAATTTGAATTAGCATATTTGTCTGCAACTATAGTTACTTCTGAAGGCCCTGCCACCATGTCTATACCAACATCACCAAACACTTCTTTTTTTGCAATAGCAACAAATGTATTTCCTGGCCCTACTATTTTATCAACTTTTTTAAAGGTTTTGGTTCCATAAGCTAATGCAGCTATTGAATGAGCGCCTCCAGTTTTGTAAATTGTTTTTACACCACATTTTTTTGCTGCATAAATTATTGCAGGATTAATTTTTGATCCTAATGAAGGAGTTGTCAAATAAATATTTTTTACACCTGCCACTATTGCAGGAATACAATTCATTAAGACAGTGCTTGGATAACTTGCGGTTCCTCCTGGTACGTAAACACCAACATTTTCGATAGAGGAATATTTATAGGATAATTTATTTTTGTATTTATCTATTAAATTAAACGAGGAAAATTTCTGCTTACTGTGAAATTTCTTAATTCTATTAAAAGCTAGATCGATTGCCTTTTTTGTTTTTTTATCCGTTTTTTTAATAATTTCATTTATTTCTTTTTTCGAAAAAATAATTTTGGTTGATTTACTTTTTATCTTTGAGAATTTTTTTTCATACGTGATAATTGCTTTGTCTCCATTTTTTTTTACATTAGTAATAATTTTTTTAACAACTCGTGAATTATTTTTTTGTGTTGATTTTCTTTTATTCAAGATAATTTCTAAATTATCTAATGATTTTTTTTTATTATAATTTAAAATTTTTAACATTATAAAGCTTTGTGTTTAGGTTTATTTTTAGTATCCCATGCCTCGCCCTGATCATCTAAAGTAACTTCAATTACTTCAGAGATAATTTTAATCATAGAGTCTCCTGCAAAAATTATTTTCATTTCATAGTTATTATCAGGCATTTTACTACTTTCAATAGCTAGAAAATCTAAAAATTTATCTTTTTTTGATTGATTTATGTTTTTTGAGTGTGCTTCTAAAACATTTTCAAATTTTAAGACCGTTCTAATTCTTTTATTTTTTCTAAATACACCTTTTTCAACATCTTCCCACATAAATCTATTTAATTGCATTAAAAAAATTTTATTCTTTTTTAAGTTAGCAATATCTGAAATACTGGATATTGAGTCTTGTAGGTGAGCAGAAACTACCCTTAAATCTTCTTCTGTTTTAGCAATTAATTTTAAGTTTTTAGCTTTCACATTAAACTCTTTTAATTTCAGCTTTACACTTTTTAAGTTTGGTTTCTAAAAATTCATACCCTCTGTCTAAATGATAAATTCGGTTTATTATTGTTCTATTATCAGCTATTAACCCCGCTAACACTAAGCTCACAGAAGCTCTTAGGTCTGTAGCCATAACTTCCGCTCCGGTTAACTTTGAGGGACCTTTAATATAAGCTGTTTTATTTTTTATTTTAATTTTAGCTCCCATTCTTTTTAATTCAGGAACATGCATAAATCTATTTTCAAAAATATTTTCTGATAATTTAGATAAACCCTTCGCTTGTGTCATAAGTACCATTAATTGTGCTTGTAAATCAGTTGGAAAACCTGGATATGGTTTAGTTGTAACATCTATTTTTTTAAGTTTATTATTTTTTTGCAGTGTAATTGAATTATCATCTTTTATAATTTTAACACCCATTTTTTTTAAAACATCTATTTCACTTTTAATTATATTAGGTTCAATTTTATTAATTATAACTTTTTTACCAGTTAAAGCGCTTGCTATCATATATGTTCCTGCTTCGATTCTATCAAAAATTATTTCATGATTGATAGATGTTTTCCTAATTTGACTTTCTCTAATATTAATTGTCCTTCCAGATATATCAATTTTTCCACCTAATTTTTTCAAGAATAAAATTAGATCTTTTATTTCCGGTTCAATAGCGCAGTTTTTTAAAACTGATTTTCCTTTTGCCATAAAACTTGCGAGTAAAGCGTTTTCAGTTGCTCCTACTGAAACTCTCGGAAATTTAATAGTTGCTCCTTTTAAACCTTTTTTTGCCTCTGCTAAAATATATCCATTTTTAATCTTTATTTTTGCCCCCAGTTTTTTTAGAGCAAATAAATGTAGATCAACTGGTCTTGTACCTATAGCGCAGCCTCCTGGAAGAGAAACTTTTGCTTTTCCATATTTGGTCAACAAAGAGCCTAGTACTAGGACTCCTGCTCTCATCGTCTTTACAAGCCTGTAAGGTGCTAGAAGGTTAATTTTTTTTTCTTTATTTTGGATTTCTATAATATTTTTATTTTTTGATAACCTTGTGTTTAGACCAATAAAATTTAGTAGTTCAACCATAGTAAATATATCTTTAACTAGAGGGATATTTTTAAGTTTAACTTTATTAGCTAAAATGGATGCAGCTAAAATTGGTAAAGTAGCATTTTTTGATCCTGATATTGAAATTTTTCCGACTAATTCTTTCTTGCCTTTGATTATGAGCTTTTGCATCAAAAAGATTTAAATTTTTGGAAGGGTAACACCTTTTTGTTTCATGTATTTTCCATTTCTATTTGCATAAGTAATACTCGGCTTTTCATTTCCTTTAATGAAAACAAATTGAGCAACCCCTTCATTGGCATAAATTTTTGCTGGTAAAGGAGTGGTATTTGAAAATTCTAATGTAACATGACCCTCCCATCCAGGTTCTAAAGGCGTCACATTAACTATAATTCCACATCTTGCATAAGTAGATTTGCCAAGGCAAATAACTAAAACATTTTCAGGAATTTTAAAATACTCCATCGTTCTAGCTAAAGCGAAAGAATTAGGGGGGATAATACATTCTTTTCCAATTTTAGTAACAAAACTTTCTTTTTTAAAAACTTTTGGATCTACTATGCCTGAATTAACATTTGTAAATATTTTAAATTCATTTGATACACGTGCGTCGTAACCGTACGAAGATAAACCATAAGAAATTTTACCTTTTCTAATTTGCTTATTCACAAAAGGTTTTATCATACCTTTGAGTTTAACTGTTTTTTTTATCCACTTATCTGAAAGCACTGTCATTTTTTTTTTTTTTCACTACTTTAAATTTTTTTCTTTTTTTTAAATTTTTTTTTAAAGAAGCTTCACGCATCTTAATAAGAGAATCTTGTTTTTCAAAAGATTTCATTAAAAAAACTAATTTTTATCTGGGTTTGTTAAGTCTTCTAAAGTAATGGGCCTATCAATATCATGCATGATTTTTTCATCAGACTTTTTTGAACTACTTGTAGATTTCTTTGCTCTACGCTGTTCAATTCTTGCTTTACGCTTAGCTTCTTTTTTCATCGCTTTGTCGCCACGTGTTGATTTATAATCATAGTGAATTCCCATATTAAGCGCTCCTTCATCAATTTATAATTTACTTCGAGTGTGCAAATTTTGCAAGTAAGTTTAATTTTTATAAACAATTCAGGACTAAATTAGGGCAAGCTTTATGTACTTATATCGTCTAACTTACAGCCTTGTTCATTGCAATTTTTTCCAGAGCTAATATTGTTAAAAAAATCAATAGCTCGTATGGCCGTCATCATATGACTTTTATAAATGTTTAAATAACCGTTTAAACTATTTGATAGTTTTTTTGTTTCTTCTTTAAAGCCAAGTCTAGTCAAATTGATAAGCATAATTGCATTTCCATTAGGAATTGTATTATCTCCAATATCTATTGGTCTAAAAAAAATATCATTATTATCTTTTTTGTTTTTTTGAAAAATATCTTTTTCTTTTATATAAAATTTGTTGATTGTTTCGCTACAAAGGTTTTTAGCAAGATTTTTATATTTGAAATTCATGGTCTTATCTGAAAGATCATTTAAAGCATTTATCAAAAACGCATAATCTTCTAAAAAAACTATTTCTTTGGAGTAACTATGTTGAATATTTCTTTCTATATATCTTTTTTCAATATTAGTAAAAAAAGTTTCTGCTAATTTTAAATATCCTTTTTGTGGAAGAATTTCATGCGCAGCAATTAACCCACTTATCCATAAACAATTAAGATCTAATTGTGTTTTGTCGTCAAAAAAAGGTTTACTTTTTTTTGACCTGATTTTTAAAAGTTTTTCTAAAACCTCCTCAGGAGGTTTCTTTTTCTCTACTAGTATAATATTATTTTCCCAATTTCCTTTTAGATCTATTTCGAAGTAATCATTAATATTTTTTATATCTTGAATTTCTTCGGGGCTATAAACGTAATACTTTCCTTCTTTACCGTCGCTATCAGCGTCGTAAGCTGATCCCAAAAGTCCATTTTGATTTAAAAATTCTTTTTTTATAAATTCTATTGTTTGAAGTAATTTTTCTTTAAAGTAATTGTCCTCATTAATTTTACAATACCTTGACAAAAGTAAAATGAATTGCGCATTGTCGTATAACATTTTTTCAAAGTGAGGAGTAATCCATTCTTCATCTACTGTGTAACGTGAAATCCCACCTTCTACATGATCGTAAATACCCTTTGAACAAAGTTGTTTAATTAATAAAGCAACAGGTTCTAAGTATTTTTTGTTCTTTGTTTTATTGAAAAAATACAGAAGCGTTTCATATAAATTAAAAGTTGGGAATTTTGGTGCGCCTTTATAGCCACCTTTGATTGGATCAAGATAATTTAAAGATGTTTCTAAAATCGGTTCAAGGTCTTGATTGAATACTGAATTTTTTTTTAAATCTAAATTCTTTATAATTAATTCTTTTTGTTTAATAATGTTTTCTTTTTGATCCCAGTAAGAATTATTTACTTTTAGTAATACTTCTTTAAATGATGGTAAACCATTTTGAGAATTTTTAGGAAAATAAGTACCTCCCATAAAGGGAACACCATTTTCATCTAAAAACATTGTTAAGGGCCAGCCTCCACCCGTTTGATTAAATAATTGAAATGAACTTTGAAAAACAAAATCTAAGTCTGGTCTTTCCTCTCTATCCACTTTAATATTAATAAAATATTTATTCATTAAATCTGCTGTTTCTTTATCCTCAAAACTTTCGTGAGCCATCACATGACACCAGTGACAACTTGAATATCCTATGCTCAATAAAATTGGTTTTCTTTTTTCTTTGGCAATAATTAATGTTTCTTTTGACCAGGTCTGCCAATTAACTGGGTTATTTTTATGTTGCTGCAAATAAGGGCTTGGATCATTTGCTAAAGTATTTTGATTAATTGCCATCTTTAAAAAACTTTCTTTTTATTAACAGAGATAAAATTATTAAAACAATAAACATTAAAATAGGTAGATAAATTTCAGGTGTAAGTATTAATTCTAACAAATTAAAATTTTCAACTTTTTCTATATAACTATTTAGACCTGCTCCAATTGTGTTAAAGATAAAAAAACCAGGAACAAATCCAAAAAAACTAGCGAGAAAATAATTAATTTTTTTCATATTAAATAAAACTGGAAACACATTCTGCAAAAAAAATGGAACTCCTAACCCACCAACGAATCTGTATATAAAAAAGTAGTAAAGTTCATTTTCTTGAAATAATCGAATATATTTTTCAAATTTTTTTTCGAGGATATCTTTTACAAGATCTCTAAAGAAAAATTTAGCTATTGAGTACAAAACTAAAGCTCCAACAGAAATTGATATTACTGAAACAATTGTTCCAATCCATTTACCAAATAAAATTCCTGAAATAATTAAAATTGGTGATCCAAATCCTAATAAAGAAACCCAAACAATAGAAAATATAAAAAAGTAGATTATATTAATCAAAAAATTACTACTTATAAAACTACCAACACTAAACTGTAATTCTTTATAGTATGAAAAATCATTAAATCTATTGATTTGAATATTTGAAAAAATGAAATAAAGAAATGCTATTAATAAGACTAAGTAAGTAAAACCTAAAAAGAATTTGAAATTTTTACTCATAATTTACCTGTACAACAGAAGACATTTAAAATATATACCTTTAAATATTTATGAAAAGAACTTATCAACCAAGCAATTTAGTTAGAAAAAGAAGGCACGGTTTTAGAGCAAGAATGGCTACTAAAACAGGAAGACAGCTTATCGCAAGAAGAAGAGCTAAAGGCAGAAAAACGATTTCAACATAATTTTCAATGGTTAAGCTTGAAAGTTTAAAAAAAAGCAGCCAATTCAAAATAGTATTAAAAGAAAAAAAAATTCATTCAAAATTTTTTTCAATTTTTGCGGCAAAAAATTTTTATAATCCAAAATATAAAAAGGATTTATTAATAAGTTTTGTAATGAAAAAAAAAATTGGAAATGCGGTCAAAAGAAACAAAATAAGAAGAAAATTAAAAGCAATTGTGCAGATACTGCTTAAAAAAAGAGGTGCAATTAGTAAGGATTATACTTATATAGTTTTTGGTAAATCAAATGCTTATGAACAAAAACAAAGTACATTAAAGCCTTTGATGGAAAATTGTTTTAACAAATTTAAAATTTAAATGATCGAATTAATAACTAAATTTAAAATCAATCTTATTAGAATGTACAAGTATTTGGTCTCCCCTTTGTTGGGAAATAACTGTAGATATCTTACATCTTGTTCTGATTACTATATAGAGTCACTTAAGAAATATGGTTTAATCAAAGGATCCCTTATGGGTATAAAAAGAGTTTTAAGTTGTCATCCTATTAAATTTTTAGGCGGAGGTTCTAGTTTGGACTTCGTCCCTAATAAAAACAAATTAAAAAAAGAGAGAATTTAAATGGACAATAAAAATGTATTTGTAGCTATTGCTTTGTCGATGTCAGTTTTACTTTTTTGGGGTGCTTTTTTTGAAACACCAAAAGAAGAGGGTCAAAATTTAAAAACGAGTAATCAGATACAGCAAAAAACTGAAGACACCCTAAAACCTAATACAAATCAAGCTCCCTCTATCAATCAAATTATTGTTCAGAAAAAACTATCAAGAGAAGACTCGATTAAAAAATCAAATAGAATTAAAATTGAAAATAAAAATATTGTTGGATCTATTTCGCTAGAGGGTGGATTAATTGATGATATTTCATTTAAGAATCACAAACAAAAAGTTGAGGGAAATAAAAATATAGAGTTTTTAAATCCATCACAGTCAGAAAATGGATTTTATGTTGAGTCAGGATGGGCCAGTATTGGAAATAATATTAAAGTTCCAACAAAGAATTCTATGTGGGAAATTGAAGGAAATAAAAAATTAACTGATCAATCTCCAGTAACAATTAAATGGAACAATAAAGAAGGAATAATTTTCAAAAAAAAAATTGAACTAGATGAAAAATATTTATTTAAAGTTAATCAAGAAATTCAGAACAACACCTCAAAAAATATAGAACTTTATCCATACGCTCAAATTACAAGAAATAAAATCCCAGATGATATTCAAAATTTTTACATATCACATGAGGGTTTTATAGGAGTTTTTGACGATGAGTTAAAAGAAGATGATTACGACGATATTGAAGACAATAAGATTGTAAGAGAAACAAATGAAGGTTGGTTAGGAATTACAGATAAATATTGGATGACAGTTTTAGTGCCGGAAAAAGGAAAAAATTTTAAGTCAACTTTTCAATACAATAATACATTTAAAGCTAATTATATAATTAACGATCCTATAAAAATTAACGCTTCATCAAATGGCTCTAACAATTTTAGATTATTCGTGGCTGCAAAAGAAGTAGATACAATTGACACTTATGCAGAAGCACAAAATATAAATAAACTAGATCTAGTTATTGATTGGGGTTGGTTTTATTTTTTCACAAAACCATTATTTTTTGTAATTGATTATTTGTTTAAATTATCAGGAAACTTTGGAATTGCTATTGTTCTGATAACCCTAGCTATTAGAGCTTTGTTCTTTCCGCTTGCTAATTTTTCATTTAGATCTATGGCTAAAATGAAGGCAGTTACACCAGAGATGACAAGACTTAAAGAACTTCATAAAGATGATAAAGTTAAATTACAGCAGGAGATGATGGCTTTGTATAGAAAAGAGAAGATTAATCCTGCATCAGGTTGTTTACCAGTGCTAATACAAATACCTTTCTTCTTTGCCATTTATAAAATGTTGTTCATCTCTTTAGAGATGAGACACCAACCATTTTTTGGCTGGGTCAAAGATTTATCAGCAGCAGACCCTACTTCTATATTTAATTTATTTGGATTAATTCCTTGGGACCCCCCTAGCTTTATGATTATTGGGATTTGGCCAATTTTAATGGGCGCATCGATGTGGGTACAACAAAAGTTAAACCCCGCTCCAACAGATCCTATACAAGCAAAAATTTTTGCATTCTTTCCTCTTTTCTTGACAATAATTTTAGCTTCATTTCCATCTGGTTTGGTTGTTTATTGGACCGTTAATAATATTCTAACAATTGCTCAACAATGGGTAATTAATAAAAATACTACTGTTAAGACAAATTAGATGTCTCTGAATATTTCTTTAGAAGAAATCAAAAAATTGTGGCCATCTTCTGCTCCAGATTTCAAAAATATAAGTAAGTATGTTGAAAAATATAAAGATGAAATAATTGTTATTAAATATGGAGGTAATGTTTTAATAGATAGAAGTATATTTAATAATTTCATCGAAGATATAAATATTTTAAATAAATTAGGTCTTTCTATAGTTGTTGTGCACGGAGGAGGTCCAAGAATTAAAAGAGAACTCGAGAAGTCAAATATTTCTACTAAATTTATTAATGGTTTAAGAGTAACAGACAAAAAAATTATTAGTATAGTTGAGAAAGTACTAATTAATTTTAATAACGATATTGTAAACTCTTTAAATGAAAAAGGTGCTGAAGCTGTATCAATAAATACAAAAACTAAAAATATTATATATGTATATCCTGAAAATAAAGAACTTGGTTTTGTAGGAGTTCCAAAAAAAATTAATAATAATATAATAAGTGAGTTAATAAAAAATAATCAAATACCTGTTGTTGCTCCTTTAGGTTTGGATAAAAATGATCAAGCTTATAATATTAACGGTGACACAGCTGCAGGAGCAATAGCTAAATCTCTAAAAGCTAGAAGGCTACTTTTAATGACTAACGTTGAGGGTGTCTTAAATAAAGAAAAGAAATTAATATCAGAAATTTCTTCCTCAAAAATAGTAGAAATGATTAAGGACGGAACTATTACTGGAGGAATGATACCTAAAATTAATACTTGCCTAGATTCAGTTAATGATGGTGTTAGAGGTGTTGTAATAATGGACGGAAGAAAGCAACATTCAATTTTAAACGAAATTTTTTCAGATGCGGGTGCTGGAACTTTAATAAGATAATGAAAGAACTAAAAGATATAAAATATTGGCTGTTTGATTTAGATAATACCTTGTATTCCGGTGACACAAAAGTTTTTGATCAGGTAGACAAAAAAATGTCCAAGTTTATTTCTGAAAAACTTAAAGTAAGTGAGGAAGAAGCAAAAAAAATTCAAAAAAATTACTTTCATGAATATAATACTACTTTAAATGGTATGATCAAAAATCATAAAATAGATGCAAATGAATTTTTAGAGTTTGTTCATGATGTTGACTTAGAATTTTTACAAAAAAATGAACCGTTAGAGAAAGAAATTACAAAATTAAATGGAAAAAAAATCATATTTACTAATGGGTCAAAAGCACACGCTGCAAATGTTACCAAAAGGATTGGTATTGAAAAGCTTTTTGATGGTGTTTTTGATATAGTAGATTCCGATTTCATTCCCAAGCCATCTAAACAACCTTATGAGAAAATTATAGAAAATTTCAAAATAGAGCCACAATATTGTATATTCTTTGAAGATATTGCAAGAAATTTAAAACCAGCACATGAATTGGGTATGAAAACAGTTTGGATAGAAAATGATGAACCTTGGGCTGCAAAGTACTCGGATTCGGAATTTATTAATTATAAAACAAAAAATTTGGCAAATTTTTTAAAGGAGATAAATGAATTTAGATAAATATGAAAAAATAATTAACGAAGCCTTTGATGTTAAGGAAAAAATAAATGCTAATTCTGATAAATCTATCATTGAAGCAATAAAAGAAACTATAGAATTAACCGATCAAGGAAAAATTAGGGTAGCTGAAAAAAAAGATGGTTCTTGGACAGTTAATCAGTGGGTAAAAAAAGCGATACTTTTAAGTTTTAAGATTAATAAAATGGAAATACTGAGAGGTCCTTACACTTCTTGGTATGACAAAGTTCCGGGTAAGTCTGTCAATTGGAAAGAGGAAGATTGGAAAAACGCTGGCTATCGACATGTGCCTAATGGAGTTGTGAGAAAAGGATCTTTCATTGCAAAAAATGCTGTGCTAATGCCTTGTTTTGTAAATCTTGGCGCATACGTAGATGAAGGAACAATGATAGATACTTGGGCGTCTGTTGGTTCGTGCGCTCAGGTTGGAAAAAATTGTCATATATCTGGGGGAGCTGGAATCGGTGGCGTGCTTGAGCCGTTACAAGCTGGTCCAGTAATTATTGAAGATAATTGTTTTGTTGGGGCTCGTTCTGATATAGCAGAGGGAGTTTTAGTTGAGGAAGGTGCTGTAATTTCAATGGGTGTTTATATTGGGGCATCAACAAAAATTATAGACCGTTCTACTGGAGAAATTACCTACGGAAAAGTTCCAGCTTATTCAGTAGTGGTGCCTGGAAGTTTGCCAAATAAATCTAACCCTGAAGGTCCTTCTTTGTATTGTGCGGTAATAGTAAAAAAAGTTGACTCAAAAACAAGAAGTAAAACCTCAATTAATGATTTACTGAGAGACTAATGGTTAACATAAATGAACTTACATTAGCTAAAGAGCTGATAAAATTTCCTAGCATCACACCTAGAGATGCTGGTGCAATCAATTTTTTAAGCAAACAATTAAAAGCAATTGGATTTGATTGTAAAATTTTAGAATTTAAAGATAAAAAAAGTAAACCTATAAAAAATTTATATGCCAGACTAGGTAAAAAGAGTCCAAACTTATGCTATGCTGGTCACACTGATGTAGTTCCTCCAGGGAACGTTAAAGATTGGACTGTTAATCCCTTTAAACCCACCGTAAAAAATAATCATTTGATAGGTAGAGGAGCTAATGATATGAAAAGTTCAATTGCCTGTTTTGTTTCAGCGGTAAATAAATTTCTAAAAAAAGGTAAATTTAATGGCTCGATAAGTCTTTTAATCACGGGTGATGAAGAGGGTCTTGCAATTAATGGTACTAAAAAAGTGGTGGATTATTTGAAAAAAAGAAAAGAAAAAATAAATTTCTGTATTGTAGGAGAGCCTACAAATCCCAATAAGCTTGGCGAAATGATTAAAATTGGAAGAAGAGGAAGCTTATCTGGGAAGATTGAGATTACTGGAATGCAGGGTCATGTCGCATATCCTCATTTATCAAATAACCCAATTAATACTCTGGTAAATATATGTAAAAAACTTAAAGAAAAGAAACTTGATAAAGGAAATAAAAATTTTCAACCATCAAACCTTGAATTTACAGCTATTAATGTAGACAATAATGCTCATAATGTAATTCCTTCAAGAGCTAGAGCACAATTTAATATTAGATATAATGATTTTCACAGCGCTAGTACTCTTAAGAAAAAAATTAATTCAGTAGTGAAAACTATTGCCAAAATAAATAAATGTAAGTTTAAAATAGAATTTATAACAAATGGGGACTCTTTCCTTACTAGACCTGAAGACACTATTTTTATAGCAAAAAAAATTATAAAAAAAGTTACAAAAATAACACCTAAATTTTCAACAACTGGTGGAACTTCTGATGCAAGATTTATTAGAAAAATTGCTCCTTGTCTTGAATTTGGTTTAGTTAACAAAACAATGCACAAAGTTGATGAGTGCGTTTCATTAACAGATCTAAAAAAACTTACAAAAATTTATCAAAATATTCTAGAGGAATATTTTAAGTGAAACTATATAAAGTCAAAAAGTCTAAAATAGATAATCAAGGTGTTTATGCTGCTAAAAATATAAAAGCAGACACAAGAATTATTTATTACAAAGGAAAACTTATCACAAAAAAGGAAACAGAAAGAAATTCTAAATATGATAATGATAAGGCGATTTACTTATTTAACCTAAATAATAGATATGATCTTGATGGAGATTTCAAATATAATACGGCGAGGCTAATAAATCACTCTTGTAATCCAAACTGTGAGGTTGATGGAAAAGGATTGAAGTTATGGATTTTTGCCTTAAGAGATATAAAAAAAGGTGAAGAATTATCTTATGATTACGGATTTAGTTTTGATGAAGATTACAAACAATTTCCGTGTAAATGCAGGGCAAAAAATTGTTGTGGTTATATAGTTAGAGAGGGTTCGAGGTGGAGGATAAAAAAGAAGAAAAAAGTAAAGACCAGTTGATTAAATTTCACTTACAATAAAAGCCTTGCTTCCATAACCATATTCGAAAGCTTGTCTAAATTTTATGTTTGGATTATTTTTTTTAAACTCTTCAAAAGCAGCATACTCACCTTTTTTTTTATCGCCTTTATAAAAAATATAATCATCGAATAATATTATTGTTCCTTTTTGCAAAATATTTTTTATAAAATTAAGCGCAAGAATTGTTGGCTCTTTTAAATCACAATCTACTAAAACAACTCTGGCTTTTTGAATTTTATAATCTTCAGGTTTCTTGCTTAAGGTACTATGAAAAAAACCTTTTATAATTTGATATTCTTGGTTATTTGAATTTTTCTTTATATTCTTAAGTACCTTTTCCTCGTTCACTGAAAAAGTATCGTCTTTAAATCTCGGATGATCATCAGTATCACCAACTTTTCCAAATCCTTCGAAAGAATCAAAACCAATAAAATCACAATTGCTATCACCTAAAAGTTTGTCGATTTTTTTATTTACTTTCATTGCAAAATTAAAGGAGCTTCCCGTAAAAACACCGAATTCAATATATGATCCAAAAGTTTTATCGTGGGCGGTTATATAAAGAGCTTTTTTGATTCCAATATATTTTCCTAAAGTAAATTCAAGGTAAGTTGGAATTAATGAAATTAGTGATCCAAAAAAGTTTTGAATAAATAGATTATTTTTTATGAAATTTAATAACTTCATACTAGTTTTTAATATAACGATTATTTAAAAACAAATAATCACCCCCTTTTAAATTACTAAAAAAAGAGATTGAGCGAATATTTTTTTTTTTAATTAATTTAAAATCAAATTTTTTTAACAGGTTCAAAATTTTTTTTTCTTTTCTAAAAAAATTTTTTTTATTTTCCATAATTTCAATTGACAATATTTTAATTTTATTTCTTTTTAAAGCTTCTTTTGAGCCAATTAAAAATTCATGTTCTGATCCTTCAATATCAACTTTACAAAAATCTATATACTTAAGATTATTTTTTTTTAGGAAGAGATCTAATGTTGAAGTTTTAACTTTATAAAATGAAAAACCATTATTTTTTTTAATATAATTTCCTGTCAATATTCTTCTAGAAAAATTCCACTTTTTATCTTTTTTAACTAAATTTGATATCGAAGATCCAGCTGACTCAAAAAACTTATTATAGTTGTATACTGATGTACCTGATTTATTAATTAAAGCTAATTCATTATATTCAATATTCTTTTTTTTGGTTAATTTTTTTAGATAGTCTTTAACTTTTTTATTAATATCAAATAAATACATGTATTCAATTTTATCACGAAAAATATTTATCATTTCAGATGCAAATACTCCTTTATAACAGCCTACATCAAAAATAATCAGTCTATTTTTATTTTTTAGAATTTTTTTTATTTCTCTAGAAAAATCACTTTGGAAAATTAGATTTGCAAACCAATAAAGCATATTGTTTTTCACATTTTTTTAAATTGAGTATATAAATATTAAGGTTCAATCAAATTAATAATATGAAATATGTTTCTTTTTATAAACTAACTCCTTTAATATTCACAATATTTGCAATATTTTCTTTTTTCTATGGTTTCCACGTGGATGAGATCTCGATGGGAGCTGGTGGTTTTGGTGGAGATTTTAAATTTGTAAAAAAGAGCATTACTTTATTTAGTGAAAATTCTATTAAAGATTCAATAATACTATTTAGTGAGTCAAGCAATAGACCTCCTTTAATTTATATTCTTCATAAATTATTTAACCCTCTTTTTACAGATGAGTTAGGTTTTAGAAAAGTGGTTTTTGGAATCTCATTAAGTGCTCCAATAGTGTTTTATTTTTGTTTGAAAGAAAGATTTAGAAAATTAGATAAAAATTTACTACTACTGTTGTCATCAATTATACTTTTTAATCCTTTTTTTAGAACAAGTTCTTATTGGGGCTTGGAAGAAAACTATGCAATAATATCAACATTAGTAAGTCTATTATTTTTATTAAAATTATCAAATGATAAAATAAAATCTCACAAAATATTTTTAAATATATTTTTTGTAACACTTTTTAGCTCGTTAAGCATTTATTTTGATCAAAAATTTTTAATTATCCCTATTATATGTTTTCTAAAAATTATTTCTGAAAACTATTTGATCAAGTATAAATTATTTACATTGTCGCTATATTTCATATTTTCTATTCCATACTTATTTTTAATAAAACTTTGGGGAGGTGTTTTCCCCTCAAATATATACCAAATAGGAAGTCAATTTTACTTTCATCATTTTGGTTATGCTTTAACAATGATTTCTTTTATTTTTTTTCCCTTTATTTTTTTAAAATCAAAAAATCTTAAAGATCAATTTTACGTATTTGTAAAAGATCAAAAAATTATTTTTCTTTTAATTCTAATTTTTGCATATCTGATAGTTTTATTGTTTTTTTATAATGATAATTTTTTTAACAATAAATTAGATGGTGGAGGTATCGTTAAAAAAATTTCATTAATTTTTTTTCCTAACTTATTTTTAAAAAAAATATTTATTTCCACTTCAATTGTAATTTCGTGGTTACTTATTTTTTTATTTATTGAGAAAAAAAGATATAATTTACTTTTGACCTCGTACTTCTTGATTTTTTCAATCATTGTGAAGCCGTTTTATCAGGAGTATTATGATCCAATTATTTTTTTTCTAATATTCTTTGCATACAGGATAAACTTTAAATTGACTTTCACTAAAGCTTACTTTTTGTACAGCTACTTTTTAATATTTTTAATAGGTACAAATTCATATTATAATTAATTTTAGTATTTTAGCTTCATGAAAAAAATTTTTGTAAAAATTTTACAAGAGTCAAATATTATATTAACTTTACTTTGTGAAACATGATGCCATGTAACTGGTAATTCTGTTATAGAAATTTTTTTTTTATTTAATAATATTACAATTTCGATATCATGTTCATATCCAAGAAATTTAATTTTAGAAAATAATTTTTTTGCAATAGTTCTTTTATAAAGTTTAAACCCACACTGTGTATCTGAAATATTTATTTCTAGAATAAGTGATATTAAAAATCTTAAAAAATTCCCTATTATTTTTCTATAAAATTTAGATTTTACATTTGATTTTTTGTGTGATCTTGAGCCAAAATATACTGTTTTTTTTTGATGAAGATAATTTCTTTTTTGCCATCTCTCAATTTCAAATAATGATACTGAAAAATCAATATCGGAAGTTAAAATCCATTTACCTTTTGAGGCTTTTACTCCTTTTTTAATAGCAGCTCCTTTTCCTGAATTTTTTTTCAATTTTATTAATTTAAGTTTTGAATATCTTAATTTATTTTTTCTAATGAAATTTCTTACAATTTCGTAGGAACCGTCAAAACTACCGTCATCAACAAATATGAATTCTTTATATTTTATTTTATTTTTTTTCGAAAATTTTATTATTTCTTGAAAAGTTTTACTTAATCTCTTTTCTTCATTATAGAGCGGTAATATTATTGAAAGTGAGTCTATCATATAAATTTATAACTATTTAAATTTTAAATTTAGTATATAATCTAGTTTTATATCTTGGCTATGATTAACTTGCTACTTCAATATCCTTTATTTTATAGACTGTATCAAAAAACAGTAAGAAAAAAAAATCATGAATATGACTTATTTAAATTTATATTTTCTGAAATAAGTAAAAATAAAAAAATTAAGATGCTAGATCTATGTAGTGGAGACAGTTTTGTTTTAAAATATGTTGGTAATTACGTGAGCGAATATGTCGGTATAGATAATAATGAAAAATATTTAAAAAGCCTTAAATCGGAGTGGCCACAATTTAAATTTATTAATGCAGATATCACTAAACTAGACAATTTAGATGATATAAAAGATTATGAACCTAACCTAATTTTTATGAACGGTGCAATTCATCACCTAGATAATAATACGATGGGTTCGATAAATAATTTTATTTCAAAATTTAAAAATTGTGTTTTCATATCTGTTGATCCAGTAAATTATAAAAATAGACTTATTAATAAATTAATGATCTTTTTCGACAGAGGGAAATTTATAAGAAAAAATCAAGAATATAAAGTATTGATGTCTAGATATGACCAATTAATAGTTGATGATTTTTATCAAATGAGTTTTCAAAATATTTTTCACTACATGAATATTAATATTCCAAAATTATATGAAGATTGGAAAAGCTTAGTCAAATAATTTTATAAAAATTTAATAATCATGAAAGAAAAACCTAAAGTTACAATAATACTTCCTAACTTTAATAGTCACTTATTTATCAAAAAAACTTTGGATTCAATATTAAAACAAACTTATTCTAATTGGAAGTTATTCATAATAGATGATTGCTCAGATAATAAAACTAAATCAATTTTAAAGAAATTTATAAAAAACAATAGAATAAATATTTTTTGGCTTAAAAAAAATAAAGGAGCAGGATATTGTAGAAATTTTGGAATAAAAAAAGCAGACTCAAAATATTTTGCTTTTATAGACTCTGATGATCTTTGGAAAAAAAATAAATTAAAAAATCAAATTAAATTTATGATGAAAAATAAATATGACTTTACTTATACTAATTATGAAACTATTGGAAAAGTAAAAAAATATATAATACCTCCGAGAAAATTTACTTTTAAAAAATTTATTCGTAATACTTCAATAGGAACAAGTACTATGATCGTAACAAGTAAAATTGCCAAAAAAATAAAGTTTACCAATACTGAGATTTGTGAGGATTATTATTATAAATGTAAAATTCTAAAAAAGGTTGGACATGCACACTGCTTAGGTCAATCTTTAACTAAATATAGAATTAGAAATAATTCTTTACAAAGTAGTAGTTTAAAAAATTTTTATTGGATTTGGAAAATAAATAAAAAATATAATAAGCTTAATTTTTTAGATAATTTTATTTCGCTATTCTTTATTAGTCTTAATTCAATTAAAAAATATAGATTTAAAAATTTTTAAGTTACTAATATCTAATATCTAATATCTAATAAATATAAACCACAAGCTGGTGCAGGGGGTGCACAAAATGACCTTTTTTTTGATTTAAGCGCCTCTTTAAATTTTTTAATACTCCATTTTTTTTTTGCTAAATGTTCTAAACAACCAACCATTGATCTTACTTGATGTTGCAAAAAAGATTGTGAACAAAACTTGACATAAATCTTATCTTTATTTTTTTTTACAGTAATTGATTTAATCTTTTTAATAGGAGATTTAGCTGAACAAGACGAAGATCTAAAAGTTGAGAAATCATGTGTTCCTTCAAAAATTTTAGCTCCTTTTTTTAGCAGATCAATATTAAGTTTTTTTTTAACATGCCATGCTTTATTTTTATCGATTGATAAAGAACCTTGTCTATTAATAATAATATATTCATATATTCTCTCTCTAGCACTGTATCTTGCATGAAATTCTTTACGCTTTGTTTTTATATCTATAATTGAAATCAATTTTTTTCTGAGAAAAAAATTAATAGAATCCAAAAATTTGTTTTTACTTTCAATCTTTTTTTTAAATTTAAAATTTGCAAATTGCACTCTTGCATGCACCCCTTTATCTGTTCTTCCTGCTCCAACTATTCTAACATCTGATTGAAGAACTTTTTTTAGAGCCTTTTCAATATTATCTTGTATTGTTTTTCCATTTTTTTGACTTTGCCACCCGACAAAATTTGTCCCCTCGTACTCGATCTTAATTAAATAATTAAACATTTCTATTTAAATTAAGTCCAATCTGTAATTTATTACCTTTAAGAAATTCTTTTGCTGTCATTTTGTTCTTACCTTCCTTTTGGAGCTCTAAAATTTGAACAGCATTCTCTGAACAGGCAACAGTAAAATTTTTATTTATTATCTCACCTGGTTTTCCTGTTTCTTCTGTTTCTTGAGCTTTTATTACTTTCACTCTATTTCCAAAAAGCTCAAACCATGTTCCCGGATTTGGATTCAAAGCATTAATTTTAGCAATGACTGATCTCGCTTTTTCATTCCAGTTAATTTTTGCTTCATCCTTATTAATCTTTTTTGCATAAGTAGCTTCACTTTCATTTTGCGGTATAAATTTTGCTGCTCCCTCATCTATCAAATCTAAAGACTTAAGAATCATTTTTGACCCTAAAGTCGAAAGTGATTTACTTAAATCCTCAAAAGTAGTTTCTTTTTTTATTTTAACTTTTGAAGTTAGCATTACTGGGCCAGCATCTAACTCTGGAATAATTTTCATTATCGATATTCCTGTTTCGTCATCTAAATTCATAATTGATCTATGAATGGGTGCCGCTCCTCTCCATTTTGGCAATAGAGAGGCATGAATATTAATAAATGAAATATTTTTTAAATTTAATAATTTAGAAGGCAAAATTTTCCCATATGCTACAACTACTACAATATCTGGATTAAGGTCTGATAGATGTCTTAATTCTTCTTCTGAATCTAAAGTATAGGGATATCTAACTTTAAGTTTATTTTGATCGGAGTATTGATGAATTGCAGAAGGGTTTATTTTTTGACCGCGATTTTTTTTGGTTGGAGGTTGAGTATAAATTTCTAAAATATTATGTTTTGAGTCATTTATAGATTTTAAAATTGGAACTGCAAATTCTGGTGTTCCCATAAAAATTATATTCAGTGCCATTTAATTTAAAGAACAATTTTGTTAAGTTCTTTTTTGTGTTTTACTAATTTTTTTATAATCATGTCCTTTTTTAGTTTAGATAAATAATCAATAAATAATATACCATTTAAATGATCTACTTCGTGTTGTATACAAGTTGCTAAAAGTCCATTTGCTCTCATTTCTTTTTTTTTCCCATCATAGTCTATATATTCTATTTGACATTCAGTTGGTCTTTCAATTTCTGCAAAATACCCGGGTAGAGATAAACATCCTTCTTCATAAATTGAAGTATTTTTAGATTTAAAAACTATTTCTGGATTTATTAAAAATATTGGATTTTTTTTTTCTTTTTCTTTTGAAATATCGATTACTATCACACGTTTTAAAACCCCTACTTGAACAGCTGCTAAACCTATTCCAGGAGCAGCATACATGGTTTCTAACATATCATCCATCAACCCTCTTAGTTCGTTGTCAACTTTTTCTAAAGTCTCACTTTTTTTTCTTAAAATAGTATCAGGCTCTATTATAATTTTTCTTTGCGTCATTGTTAATTATATTCTATTTAGATTCTTAGGGGTAGAGCAGAATTAAAAACTATATTTCTAATTTGTTTTAAATTCATTTTATTTAAAAGGTTTGTTATAAAATATATAGTTTCTGGGTCTAATTGGTGCGGTTCATCTTCACCAATTATTTCAACAATTTTTAAAGTCAAAAATGCATTTTGATTGTTTTCAATTAATTGTAATAAGTTATTTGGCACATCATATTTCCTAGAAAGCTCCTCATAATCAAAATTTGAGGGCAAAATAAAACCATCATTAATTAAAGAGTCTGCTAAAGCTAAATCTTTAGCAGAGTAAAAATATTTTCTATTTTTGCTAATTTTTTTAAAAATTTTATCTATATCTTTTTGAACCTTTTTTTCACTTTCTTCTTCAATATAATATTTAATAATTTTTGATTGATGAAGAATCTTATCGTTGTACCTTATTTTGCCTAATTGAAATTCTTCTTCATTAATGACACTTTTCTTTGCTACTTCTTTATACTTCTCTGAAATATTGTCAATTCCAAGCTCTTCTATTCTGTCGCTTAAAAATCTTGGATAAATATTTGATAAATTTTCTTTTTCAAATAAGTCTTCAAGCAAAAATAAATATTCTAATTTTGAGTCGTTATCCTCAGACAGTAAGAATTTTTGATAAATTAACGATCTTGCGTCACTTACATTTAAAGTTTGATATATATTTTTTGCATTAATTAATTCATTTAGACTGAATGAAATTTGTTGATAAATTTTAAAAATTGTATCTACATCTACTTGCCCTTGGTTTGCTGCCAATTCTAATTCTTTTAATCTTTCTTTATCAGAAGCATCCTCCAATTCTATTAAGTTTGATGCATTTAAGTATTTCCATATCTCCGCTTTTGTCTTTTTATTAGGTTTAAAATTAAATTCTTTAGTTGTAATGCTTGAGAGATAAAAATTTAATAAATTTTTATCATCAATTTTATTTGTAGTTTTATCTGAAACTCCTAGTAAAAAATTAATTTTATCATCATAAAATTTATCAGATTGTTTTTGTTCACGAAGAAGATCAAGTAATAGCTGTGCTTCAGATCTTTTATCATTGAATATTAAGCAATAAATTTTAAATTTTTCTAAATAAGAATCTTTTATTTTTGCATCAATAAACTTTATTTTATCACACCCTTCTTTAATATTGGCCTTAGCAATGTTTTCATCTACAAGATATTGAACGGCTTTACTCTTGCTTTTAAATTCTTTATTTTGATTTAAAAAATTTTCTATTAAATCTGTGCGCTGATTTTTAATTAACCAATTAATTTTTAAATCTGCAAATTCCTCTTCGTTCATCCCCTCGGGTGCGTACGAAAAAGATAATAAAATTTTTTCAAGAATTAGATTCGCAGTTTTAGAAAGTTTTATTTTATCTAGTCTTCTAATACTTGCCTTAATGTCCTCAGATTTTGTTGATGACCACATATTTAAATCAAAATCATTATCTGCCGGATCGTATATTCCGAATACCTTAATATCTTCTATTACATCTTTTGATGATCCATCCTCTATTTTAATTTTTTGATTTAATTGAATTGTTTTTATAGAGTTTAAATTTAATTTTTGAGAGTCTATTTCATTAATTTGCTCTTTATTTTCTTTAGGCTCAGATTTATCTTTATTATTCCAAATATCAATCTTTTCCTCACTCTTTAAAGGAGTAAAATATAAAAATATAATTAATAAGCAATAAAGATAGTTAAAGCTTTTTAATCTCATTTGTAATATCAATCTCGTATTTTTTTTCAGGACTTGGGAAGTTAATCTTTTCTATAAAAAATATTGCAACAATAAATATGACTATTACTAATAATAATTTTACTAGAATTTTGACTATTGAATTTCCTATACTTGGTTGTCTATTGTATTTAAGTTGCATACTTTATGGTTTAATTTAAACTTAATAAATAAGACATATTTATGAAAAATCAAATTCAAAAAGCTTTAAAATGAATAAAATCCTCACTTTAACAGGTATGATGGGAGTGGGTAAATCAACTATTGGTAAAAATATAGCAAAAAAGCTTAAATATAATTTTATTGATATAGATCAACTTATAGAAAAGAAGGAAGGCACATCAATAAATATAATTTTTAAAAATAAAAGTGAAAGCTATTTTAGAAAATTAGAAAATGACATTACGTTAGATATGTTTAAAAGAAATAACTCTGTAATTTCTTTAGGTGGTGGTGCGTTCTTAAATAAATCAATTAGAATGAGCGCAAAAAATAAATCTACAAGTTTTTGGTTAGACCTTAATATTGATGAATTGATAAAAAGATTAAAAAGATCCAAAAAAAGACCCTTACTTTATAAAAAAGATATAAATGATACAATTAAGAAAATGTACTTGGAAAGAAAAAAATTTTACAATGAAGCTGATTTTAGAGTTAAATGTAGTTCTTTGAGATCTAATGAAATAGAAAATAAAATAATTAAATTATATGAAAAATCAGGAAATTAAATTTAGAGACTTAAATCATAATTATTCTATAATAATTGGTAATAATACACTTAGTCTTCTATCTAAAAAAATAAAAGTACTTTGTCCAAAAGTAAAAAAAATAGCAGTAATAATGGACTCAAAAATTCCTAATAAATTTAAGAATATAATAAAGAATAAATTAAAAAATTATGATCTTTTAATAATTCCCTTTTCAGCAAGTGAAAAAAATAAATCATTAAATAAAGTTAATTTTTATTTAAACAAAATTCTCACAAAAAATCTTAATCGATCAGATTTAATCATTGGCCTAGGTGGGGGTATTACTGGAGATGTGGCGGGGTTTGTTGCTAGTATTTATAAAAGAGGTATTAACTTTATAAATATTCCAACAACATTACTTGCTCAAGTCGACTCAGCAATTGGAGGGAAAACAGGAGTTAATTCAATTCAAGGAAAAAATTTAGTAGGTTCATTTTATCAACCAAAATTGGTAATTAACGATACTTCTTTTTTAAAGTCTTTACCAAAAAAAGAAATGGTCTGTGGTTACGCAGAAATACTAAAACATTCTTTAATTAAAGATAAAAAGTTTTTCAATTGGTTAAAAGAAAATACAAAGAATATCTTTTTAAAAAAATCTAAAGAATTGACTTACGCAATAAAAAAAAGTTGTGAAATAAAGATTTTCTTTGTTAATAAAGATGTAAATGAAAAAGGTTTGAGAATGATTTTAAATTTTGGTCACACCTTCGCACATGCAATAGAAGTTAAGAATAATTATTCCAAAAAAATAACTCATGGAGATGCCGTTTTATCAGGTATGATTTTAGCTTTAAGACTCTCATTAATAAAAAAAGTTTGTAACATGAAAACTGTTAATGAAATTGTAAATATTTACGATAAAAATAATTTAAGATATACTTATAAAAAATATTCTAACCAAAATTCAATTAGAGATTTAATTCCGTTTCTTAAAAATGATAAAAAAAATGATGATGATAAAATCAACTTCATTTTATTAAAAAAAGTTGGAAAGACAACTCAACCAAATAAACATAAAATTTCAATAAATAATTTAAAAAAAATTACTAAATTTATTGCTCAATACTAATTTCCAAAGCGTGTATCTTTGTTTTTAAATCTTCTTTTAAAATTTTCATAACCAATCTTTGAGCATTCATTCTAGAAATTGATTTGAGATATTTTGACTTAATTTTTAAATGAAGATGAAATTTTTCAGGAGAAAAAAATTTATGACTTTTATGTTGATCAGAATTATCAACAATTAACAGTTCTTCAATTTCAATTTGTCCCTTCAATTTTGCCTCTATTTGATCAAAATAATTTTTCATTAATATAGTTTTACTATATAGAATTGATTAATGAAAATTATATGTGATTGGAATAATTGTAAAGAAGCTGGAACTTATAAAGCACCAATTGAAAAAGATAATAGTAAAAAATATAGATTGCTCTGTCTAGAACATATCAAAATATTTAATAAAAACTGGAACTATTTTGAAAATATGAATGATGAAGAAGTTGAATTTTTTATAAAATCTGATTTGACATGGCATAAGGCTACAAAAACTTTTGGTTCGTCAGATAATTTTTTTAATATACTTTGGAATAACGCACTTGAAGACAAGCTTAACATTTTTAAAAGTTCAAATTTCAGAGATTTCAAAAAGACTAAAGTATCACAACAAGATCGAGATGCCCTACAAGTTATGGAACTGAATGATGAAGTAAAATGGGAACAAATTCATTCAAAATTCAAAGAACTTGTAAAAAAATATCATCCTGATAAAAACCAAGGAAATAAAAAATTTGAAGATAAGTTGAAAAAGATTACTTTAGCTTATAGTCAGCTTAAAAAAACTTTGGGAAAAAAATGAGTTCACAACAATTCGTTCAAAAACCAGATATAAAAATTTCTGTAAAACAAACTTTTGGATTTGAAAGCGATATGCAAGTAGGTGCTTTTTCAAAAAAGAACGAATATGTTCCAAAAATAGACACCGATTACAAATTTGATAAAGATACAACTCTAGCGATCTTAGCCGGTTTTTCTTTTAATAAAAGAGTTCTAATTCAAGGTTACCATGGAACTGGAAAATCTACTCATATAGAACAAGTGGCTGCAAGATTAAATTGGCCGTGCATAAGAGTAAACCTAGATAGTCATGTTAGTAGAATTGATCTGATTGGTAAAGATGCAATAATTTTAAAAGATGGGAAGCAAATAACTGAATTTAAAGAAGGCATTCTACCTTGGTCTATTCAAAATCCTATAGCTCTCGTTTTTGATGAATACGACGCGGGAAGACCAGATGTAATGTTTGTTATTCAAAGGGTTTTAGAAAGTGAGGGCAATTTCACTTTGTTAGATAAAAATAAAGTTTTAGAACAACATGATTTTTTTAGACTTTTTGCAACAACAAATACTGTAGGTTTAGGAGATACAACAGGTCTTTACCACGGAACTCAACAAATCAATCAAGGTCAAATGGATAGATGGAATATAGTTTCCACGCTAAATTACCTGCCTTTTGATAAAGAATTAGAAATAATTTTAGCAAAAAATAAAAATTTAAATAATAAAGATGGAAAAGAATTATTGTCAAATATGGTTAAAGTAGCCGATCTTACTAGAAAAGGATTTGTGAACGGAGATATCTCCACCGTAATGAGCCCGCGTACTGTTTTGCACTGGGCAGAAAACACAGATATTTTTAAAGATCAAGGTTATGCTTTTAGAATAACTTTTTTAAACAAATGTGATGAATTGGAAAAGAAAATAATATCTGAATATTACCAAAGATGTTTTGGTGAGGACTTACCAGAGTCGTCTATTAATATCACTCTATAAAGTGGATAATAAAAAAGAAAAATTAGAAGATTTTAAAACTGCTATTAGTTCAACGGTAAGATCAATTTCAAATTCTGAAAAAATAGAAGTTTCATTTGGAGATCATACCCCAAAATCTGAAAAAAATTCAATTAAATTACCTGAGTTAGATCAGATAAATAATAAATTAAACTTTGATCAAATCAGGGCTATAGCCGACTCTAAGTCTTTGAATTTTAGATTCTCCGATAACAAGACATTTAAACAATACGAACCTGAGGGAAATATTTCTAAAAGACTTTATCAAATTTCGGAAAAAATAAGGTGTGAAAAAATAGGTACTAGCTATTTTAAAGGTGTTAAAAATAATATTGAAAAATTTTATCAAAAAAGAATTTCTAGTTTAGATTTAAAAAGTAGTGAAGATAAGATAATTGAATCTTTTGAAAATTATCTCAGAACAAAATTTTTAGATTTTAAAAATGATAATCAAATCGATAAGAAGTTAAAGTCATATAAAAAAGATTTAAATGAAAAATTCAATGATAAGATTGTTCAATTAAATGAGGCTACATTAGATCAGAAAAAATTTAATTCTCTAATTTCTAAACTAATTTCAAATATGAATTTAGATGAAAATTTTGATGAAGAGGAGAAAAAAGATGAAGATAAGAATAATGATGATAAACAAAACAAACCTGATAACCAAGATAAACAGACTAAAGAAAAAGAGGATAAACAAGAGGAAATGTCTATAGAATCGGGGATTCCAGACCTTGAAAATGAAGCTAAAGAGTCTAATGAAGCTGAAGAGGAAATTGAAATTGAAGATAACACTCAAACAGATTTAAGAAAAAAAGGTAAAAGAACTCTAACTGATATTAATTATAAAACTTATACAGAAGAATTCGATGAAATAATTAAAGCAGAAGATCTTGAGAATGTAGAAGAATTGATAAGATTAAGAAAAAACTTAGATCAACAATTATTACAATTAAAAAATTTTATCTCAAAACTTGCAAACAAACTACAACGGAAATTATTAGCAAAACAAAATAGATCATGGAATTTTGACCTTGAAGAAGGTTTATTAGATACCTCTAAACTTCCAAGGATTATTATGGATCCCTTTAATTCTTTAACATTTAAAAAAGAAAAGGATATAGAATTTAAAGATACTCTTGTTACAATTTTAATCGATAACTCAGGCTCTATGAGAGGAAAACCAATATCGGTAGCTGCTATCTGCGCGGACATACTTTCAAGAACTTTAGAAAAATGTGCGGTAAAAGTTGAAATTTTAGGTTTTACAACCAAGCACTGGAAAGGTGGCTTATCAAGAGAGAAGTGGATGAAAAATGAAAAACCAACTCTACCTGGAAGATTAAATGACCTAAGACACATTATTTATAAATCAGCTGATACTCCATGGAGACAGGCAAAAAATAATATGGGACTTATGCTTAAAGAGGGGCTGCTAAAAGAAAATATTGATGGAGAGGCACTTAAATGGGCTTTCAATAAAATGAACAGAAGAAAAGAAGATAGAAAAATATTAATGGTGATATCTGATGGCGCGCCTGTTGATGACTCCACTCTTTCAACTAACACTAGTGATTACCTTGAGTCAAATTTAAAGAAAACTGTTAAGTGGATTGAAAATAAAACAAATATCGAATTACTTGCAATTGGAATTGGTCATGACGTTACAAGATATTATAATCAAGCTGTAAAAATCACAGATGTTCAAGATTTAGGTGATGTTATGATTAATCAGCTTACTGATTTATTTGTAGAAAAAAATAAAAAAACACTGCATTAGTTTTTAAGATCAAGCAGTGTAAGTAAAATCTTTTATAATCTTTATTAAAAATCTAAAAGGGATCAACATTAATAAGGCGATCACTAATTTTACTGTTAGGTCACCTAGAGCTAAAGTTATCCATGGAACTTCTGTACCATAAAAAGCAATTGAAAAAAATAAAAACGTATCAATTATAGATCCAATTATTGATGAAGAAAGAGGTGCTACTGCCCAGTGAAGTTTTCTTAATGAGTCAAAAATTTTAATATCAATATTATGAGCAATAAGGAAAGCTAAACCTGAACCAATAGCAATTCTAATTGAAATAATATCTGAAAAATTTGTAGATATAAATAAAGTTAAAAGTATTCCAATTATAAATCCAATATAAACAACTTTTCTAGCAACTACTTTTCCATATGCTCGATTAGATAAGTCGGTGATAAAAAATGTGATTGGATAAGAGAATGCGCCGTAAGTAAGAACTTCTTCTAAGCTAAGATAGTTAACTGGAAATTGTACCAAATAGTTTGATGCGATGACAAGTAAACCCATCGTGATTGACAGTTTGTAAAATAAAGACATTAATTAATCTTATGATTAAGATTTAGCTGAAATTGAGGCTTTAATTTTTTTAACTTTTTTAGATAATTTTATATTTTTTGCCGACTTAAGGAACTTATCTAAACCACCTTTAAAATCTACTGTTCTTAATGCAGCATTAGCTACGTTAAGTTTAATATCTTTTTTTAAAATATCGCTTCTAAAGATTACTTTTTTTAAGTTAGGTAAGAATCTTCTTTTAGTTTTATTCTTAGCATGGCTAACGTTGTGGCCCTTTAGAGGTGATATTCCTGTTAATTCGCATCTTTTAGACATAAATTTTCCTAGTGCTGTATAATTCTTGTTTATAGAGGGGTCAAGCGTTAATTCCAACTGCTTCGCTTATGTTCTTAATGTTTTCTTTTTTTAAAATTGAAATTAGCTCTTTTTTAATTTCTTTTACAATACCAGGACCTTTATAGACCATGCCAGTATATAATTGAACAGCATCTGCACCGGCCGTTATCTTCTCGAAAGCGCTTTGGCCAGAGTCGATACCACCTACTCCAATAATTTGAATTTCACCCTTGGTTTCTCTGTAAAATTTTTTTATTAAATCTGTTGAAATATCTTTCAATGGTTGGCCTGATAATCCCCCAACCTCATTTTTTTTTATATCAGATAAATTTTTTCGATTATTGTCTGTAGTGTTAGATACGATTATACCTTGTACTTTTTGGCTTTTAACTAATTCGACTATTCGTCCAATATCTTCTTCACCGATATCAGGAGAAATTTTGATTGCTATTGGTTGTTGAATTTTCTTTTCTTTTTTAATCTTATTTAATCCAACTAATAGTTTTTTCATTTCTTCTTGGTTATGGAAATTTCTTAATCCTTCTGTATTCGGTGACGAAATATTAATTGTTATGTAGCCAACGTTCATTGAAATTTTTGATAAACATGTAAAATAGTCTTCTTCCTTATTTTTTGTATCTTTATTTGGACCGATATTTATTCCTAAAAAACCATCTGGTTGATTTTCTGAAATTCTTTTAAATATAATTTCTGAACCATGATTATTAAAGCCTAATCGATTAATTAATGCTTGATCTTTTTCCAATCTAAATATTCTTGGTTTAGGATTTCCTAACTGTCTTTTAGGTGTGACAGTGCCCACTTCAATGAAACCAAAGCCGAATTTAAATAAAGAGTTGTAAACTTCAGCACTTTTATCAAAACCGGCAGCTAGACCTATTGGGTTAGGTAATTTCTTATTAAATAATTGTGTTTCTAAAATTTCCTCCTCAGTAACATCAAAGAAGCTTTTAGGTAAAAAATTTGCTTTTAAAGATTTAATTGCTAAATCGTGAGCCACTTCTGGGTCCAGTGTAAATATGTAAGGTCTTAAAATAGAAAACATTAATTATTTTATCTTTTCATTAATTAATTCAATTGTTTCATTAAGTCCAAAGAAACTTATGAAATAACCCATTCTTGGACCATTTTCTTC
>VMHT01154810.1_pt1 | contig 29575 bp, 12 predicted proteins | sample 4693611 | NCBI WGS metagenome assembly VMHT01 (sample SAMN12280063, study PRJNA550983) | marine metagenome | isolation source: seawater sampled from same location over 5 years 0.02-0.2 micron viral filtrate | place: USA: collected off the coast of southern California halfway between the port... ... | reverse complement strand
GATATAGAATTACCTAATACTTACTATCAGAGACTTGGTGCAAAAATAAAATTAAAGTCACTTGGTAAGATTGCACATATAACTGATTTTAAATCTAATAACTGGATATTTAATGTTCAACCAAAGTATAATATTGATACTATTGAATTGCAAGATGCTTCAGGCCCTACCTATGAAGTCGTTACTAAGGATTTTCATAGAATAAGATTAAATGATGTAATCACAGTTCAAACTGCAAATGCTACTTTAACTGGTAGCTATACTGTTACTGACGTTTTGAGTAATGTTAAAATTAGAATGCAAGGTGCTGCAATAAGTGATCTTTCGGCAGTCGCTGCGATAACAAAGACTCTTGCAAAAGGAAACTCAGATGGAAGTGGTGTCAATGACAATCAACAGCATTTAAATGACTATACTGCAAATATTCAAAACATATACATGGATGAAGTTGGGTATGCACATACATTATCCAAAATTAAAAATCTAGTTGCGTCTAACTCCATACCAACATATGGATCTAATCATAAATTAAATCCAAGCACTCAGAAAATTAATTTATCTGGAACTTTTCTTGGTGGCCAAACAATTATCGGAATCACGACTGGATCTAATGATCATAATTTCTTTAGTGGTGATGCAATCTATTATACACCTCAAAAAGATGATGATGGAACAGTTTCTAGTTTTCTTTTCAGTGAAGGATTATATTTTGTAGAAAGAGTAAATTTAAATGACATTAGATTAGCAAAATCTCGTTCAAATCTATATGATGGTAATTATCAAAAAGTATCCGAGTCAACTGTTACTGTTGAAATCACAAATAACACTTTTGAGAAGTATGAATTTAATAATAAGAAAATTTTACCACAAAAATTGTTTAGAGAAATCGACATACCAGTTTATGATGGTAAAAAATATAAAACAAGAATCGGATATAATGGTGTTTTAATTAACGGTGTTGAAGTATTAAGTTATAAATCTCAAGACCTTTGTTATTATGGTGATATTAAGTCTATAGACGTTACTGGTGGTGGGAGAAAGTATGATGTTATGAATCCACCCCAATTGGCAATTAATGACGGTGTAGGAGCAGGGGCTACTGGATATGTCGCAACTAGAGGTAGTTTACAGGAGATAAGAGTTGAAGAACCAGGCTTTGACTATGTTGATGTTCCAAAAGTATCAATAAGTGGTGGAAATGGAACTGGTGCTGTTGCCGAGTGTAAAATGGTTACTGTTCCACATCAAGTGGTATTTAACTCTGGTTCTGGATCTCAAACTATTGTAGTAACTGGGTCTGATGACTTTAACGTTGGGTTTTTGACATATCATAAGTTTAGAAATTATGAAAGAGTTGTATACGATACTTTTGGTGGAAAAGCATTATCTGGTTTAAGCACAGGAGCGATATATTACGTTAATACTGAGAATGTTGCTGGTCTAACAACTATAGCAACGTGGGTGGGATATGCAGGAACAAATTGGTATCCAGAAAAAACAATTAGACTTCATAGAAACTTAGATGAAGCAGTTGCTGGTGTTAATACAATAGGATTCACTGCTGTAGGTGAAGGAAACCATCAATTTAGATCATTGAATGGAAAATCTCAGGTTGGTAGTATAAATGTATTAGAATCTGGTGAAGGATACGAGAATAAACTTAAAACATGTGAACCAACTGGTATCAATACTGCACTTGATAGAATAACAATCAATAATCATGATTATAAGACAGGTGAGATTGTAACTTATACTGCTGATGCAAACGGAACATCTATAGAGGGTCTCTCAAGCGATAAAAAATATTATGTGTATGTTGTAGACGAAAATACTTTTAAATTATCAAATGTGGGTGTAGGAACAACAGCAAAAGATTTTTACTTTAGAACAAAACAATATGAAAACCTAAGATCTATTGGAGTTGGAACTCACAACTTTAATTATGATCCAATCGTTGTAAAAGTTGAAGGTATTGTTGGTATAAGTTCAATAGAGGGAAAAAATTTCCAATGTATTCCTCAACCATTGTTTAGAGGTGAAGTTACTTCAGTTCACTTAACTCATGGTGGTGTTGGTTACGGTGCATCTGAAATACTTAACTTTAACAGGCAACCAAGAATTGACTTATACAGTGGTGTAAGTGGTGAATTATTACCAGTTGTGTCTGGTGGTAAAATAATTGACGTTGCGATTCAGAATAGAGGTCAATCATATAATACTCCTCCTAGCATTTCAGTTACGGGTATTGGAACTGGAGCAGAATTAGTTCCAGAGATTATTGGAGGCCAAATAAGATCTGTTAAGATTATAAAGAGTGGTGTTGGATATGGTGCTTCAACCACTTCACTTAACGTTGAGTCTGCTGGTGAATTTGCAATATTCCAATCAAATCTCAAAACATGGCAAGTAAATGAAGTTAGAAAGAACTTTACAAATATAGATGACTCTGATGTATTCATAGAAAAACCAACTCAAATTAGTCGTGAGTTGCAGTGTTCTCATGCATACGCACCAAGAGGATTAAGAAAAATTGTATATCAAAATAACTCTGCAGGAACTCCCTTATATGGAAGTAGAGATTTAACTCTATCAAGTGGTGTGGAAGAAAATAAAACACAACACTCACCTATTATTGGTTGGGCATATGATGGTCTTCCAATATACGGCCCATATGGATATGAAAAAAGCACTGGTGGATCTGTTACTCAATTAAATTCTGGATATTCTGTTGATCTAAAAACTAATAGACCTCCTACAGATGTTTTCCCACAGGAATTTTTCATCGAAGATTTCACTTGGAATAGTAACACTGATGAGAGTTACCTAGATGAAAATAATGGAAGATATGGTATAACTCCAGAGTATCCAAATGGAATATATGCGTATTTCTCCACTCTTGAATCTACTGTAACATCAGATTCGAGTGATCCATTTAATAATTTCAAAAAACCAAAATTCCCATATCTATTGGGTGAAAACTTTGGAGCTCAACCAAATGAGTTTAACTTTTTATCAAAGAGTAATCAAGATGAAATTAATCTTAATAAGACCACATGGGTAAGAAACACAGAACCATATGAATTACTTCAAGATGATAGTGCCTATGATTATGTGAGTCAATCATACAAATATGTAACTCAAGAAGGTGAAGTTACATTTGCCTCTGAAGGTGCTGTAGATAAAGTTGGTATTGTAACTGGTGGTTCTTTATATCAAGTAAATGATAAAATTGTATTTGAAGAAGAAGTTGCTGATAATTTTGAAACAGTTGCAAAGGTATCAAAAGTAAGGGGGCCTGGAATTGGAACTATTTCAATCACTAACACAAAATTAAATAATATAGAATTTTATCCAGCAGATGAGAGAGGTAGATTTGTTGGTGTTCATACCACACCAATAGGATTGCAAAATGGTGATAAAGTTTATGTTTCTGGATTGACAACCACTAGTTCTTTTATTGGGGGTAAAACTTATAATATTGGAATATCTTCAACTAAGTTAATTATATCACAAGGTATAGGATCAGTAGCTGCAACAGGATTAGTTACTTTCTTTAATGTTCTTGGTAAGTTACCATCTCCTAATGATAATCTTAACAATCTTGCAATAAGAGAAAATGATATATTGAAAGTTGGTATTGGAACAAGACAAGAGGAAGTTAAGATACTTAATATTGATGCTGCCTCATCTAGATTGCGAGTATTAAGAAATCAAAATAGTCTTGATGATGGTGTAACAGGTGCATCACATACTGCAACAACAGCAGTGGAAGAAGATCCTAGAAAGTTTAAGATAGATGTTGGTTTTAACACTACATTTGATAATGAAATTGATTTAGAATATTACTTTAATCCAGTAGAGTCAGTTGGTGTAGGAACCACTGCTGGGCCTGGCATTGGAACAACAGTAAGTATTCAAAATCCTGGTTCTGGTATGTCTCAATTATTCATACCATCTAGATCTATACGTTTACCAAACCATAAATTTAAAACTGGTGATAAGGTCACATACCAAAGAAATACTGGTAATTCTATAGGTGTTGCAACAAATCGTGCTAATGCTGATTTACTAGTTGCTTCCGTAACTTTACCTGAAGCAACACCATTGTTTGTAGCAAAATTAAGTGATGATTTAATTGGATTGTCAACAGTTAAAATTGGTTTAGGAACACCAGGTGATGGTGTAGATCCAGAGGATATATTTGTAGGTGCTGCTGCTACTACAAAAAAACAAAGTTTATTATATTTTACAGGTATTGGAACTGGTGTATATCACAGTTTAAAGATTGCTTATGATGAAACTACCAAAGGATCCATAGAGAAAAATTTAGTAACTGTATCTACGGCAAGTAGTCATGGATTGGGTCATAATGATAGAGTATTCTTGACTGTTAATGCTGGAATTGTTACAACTGTTCCTATCAAATATAATAAAGCGAACAGAAAATTAATAGCAAGAACATTAGATTTCACTGCATCTGGTATTAATACATCAACTGCATTAACAGGTATACCTGATACTATTGAAATTGTTAATCATGAGATGGTAACTGGCCAAAGAGTCATTCATACATCATCTAGCCCAATAGGTGGTTTAGTAAATGATGAAGAATATTTTGTATATGTTATTAACAAAGATAAAATTAAGTTGTGTGGTAGTAGATTCCAAACACAACAAAGAAGACCTAAATTTGTTGGAATTTTAACCGCTAACAGTGGAAATAGTGGAGTTCTTAATTTAGTAAATCCACCTTTGGAGTTTTACAAAAATGGAACAATAACTTTTGATCTATCAGACTCATCTTTATCATATACTAAAGTTGCTGATACTTTACCCGCGTTTGATTTAGAACTTTATACGGATTATAACTTTATACATGAATATACCTCAAATGAAAAATCGTCAACATTTAATGTAACTAGATCTGGAACAGTTGGTATTGATGGTAAATTGGTATTAACATATAACAATAATACCCCCAAAATACTTTATTATAATCTAGTTGCTAATACTTCCACAGATAATCTCGACATAAACAAAGAACTTGTTTTAGACAAGGAAATTATTGGTAATAATTCCATAAGTTTTAGAGATAGTCGTTATGCTGGTCAATTTAATATCCTTGCAAATTCTGACAATACATTCACATATGATTTAGACAAATATCCAGAAGAACCATCATATACAAGTTCTTCAACAACTGAGGTCATTTATGATACTACATCTAAGACTGCATATGGCCCAATAGCAGCAATTGCAATCGCTGAAAAAGGAAAAGGATATACTAGATTACCTGGTGTGTCTACTGTGACCTCTGACACGGGTACAGGTGCTATTCTGGAGGCATCTAGTAGATCAATAGGTATACCTAAAACTGCAAAAATTAATAATATTGGTTTTGATTATCCATCAGACTTTACATTAAGACCACAATCCAAATTACCTCAAATTATTAAAATTGAAGCACTATCTGGCCTTAAGGCTGTTGGTATTACATCGTATGGTCAAGGATATAATCAACCACCTTCACTTGTTGTTCTTGATGGTGTTAGTAGAGCAAAAGATCCTGATGCAGATTTAAGATATAATCTTTCAACTCCAGATAGAGAGGGATATGTTGATATTATTGAAAACACTTTTGGTTTAACAAATATAACTCCTATCATAGTTCCTGTTAATAATCCTAATGGAATTAGAGTAACAAATCTTGTTTATGATTCATCTACAGATACTGTTGCAGCAACGTTAAAAGTTGCATACAGTTTTGCTAATGAATTTCCAATAGAAGTTGGAGATAATTTATTTGTTGAAAATTCTAGTGTTGGTGTTGGATCTACAGGATTTGGATATAACTCAGAGGCATATCAGTTCCGCACATTTGAGGTAACGCAAGTTCACCAAAACTTAGGTAACGTTGGTATTGTAACTTATAGTTTAGGTGGAAATCTTCCATCTGGTGAAGTACCTGGTAATTTCAATGCCACATTATCATCTGCCATATTAGTAAAAGAAAGAGATTTTCCACAATTCTCCGTTGAATTACAACCTAACACATTTAATGCTAATGAAACTCTAACGTCAGAAACAAGTGTTGGCCCCGTATCTGGTCTTGCTTTTGATTATGATGAAGAAAGTCAGTGGTTGACTGTTGAAGCAGCCAGTGACTTTGAGGTTGGTAAATTAATTGAATCTGCAGAAACAGGTGCAAAAGGAACTGTATCTGAGATAGTTCTTACGTTTGATACCAATTTTGCTTTAGATTATTTCTCAATGGTCAATAATGGTTGGGAATATGAAACTGGATTCTTAAGTAATGTTCTACAGGTAACTCATGAGAATGAATATTATCAAAGATTTGCGTATGCGATTAAATCTAGAGTTTTCTTTGATAAATGGAAAGATGTTGTCAATACCTTAAACCATACTGCAGGTTTCCAAAAATTTAGTAATCTTCAAGTAGAATCAAATTTACCAGTTGCTCAAAAGGCATCGATGGTAGTGGGTATTGCTGGAACAGTAACTCAAGTTATTGATATACAAGGATTTGAGAGTTTACATGAAGTTGACAATTTTGATCTAGTTACAGAAAATTTAAAATCAAGAGCTCCTGCTGCTGGTAATCTTTCTGATCAGATTAACTTCCAGAATCGTATTCTAATTGATTATGCTGAGTCTGTTGGTAATAGAGTTATTAAGATTAAGAATATTAGTCAAGATTTCCAAGATCAACCAAGAAATACACCTTTTTCTGAAATAGGTAGATATGACATTTCAGGAAATAAAGAAAATAGATTTATTGTATATGTAAAAGATAGATTATTTGAGGGTGAAAGGCAATTAATGATGGTCAATGCTTTATTTGATCCTCTTAGTGGCCAATCAATGATTAATCAGTATGGTCAAGTAGATACTGTAAAAGATCTTGGTTCAATGGATTCTACTGTTGATGGTAGTGAGGCAGTTCTTAGATTCTTCCCAACCAAGAGTGAATTTAACAATTATAATGTATCAACACTTTCATACAACCTTAATGAACTTGGTTTATCAACTTCTCTAACTGTAGGTACTTCAACTGCTATAGGAGCATCATCAAATCCAGTTGGAGCACTTGTTCATATTGGTGCTGCCACAACATTAGGTGGATCTGCTCATGGTGGTGGTGAGTTTATCATAGCGACTGTAGGAACAGCATCTACAACAGGAATTGCACTTACTTCAGGATCTATCAATTATAGTGCTTCCGATACTGCTCAATATCAATTATTTAATCCAAGATCTGCTAAAGTTATTGTTTCGATTGCAACAAGTGAAGGAACTGTAGAATATAATGAGCTAAGTCTAGTAATGCATCAAAGTGCTGTAGGTTTAGGATCTACTGTAGCGTTTGAACAGTATGGTCAGTTAACAATTCATAATAGAAGAGATAATCTCGCTGCAGAACCATTAGGAACATTCAGACCACATATAGTCGGTCTTGGAACGACTGCTGCAGTTCAGATAGGATTTACACCAAACGCTGGTATTGTAACGGCATTTGTTAATACTGTTACTATAGGAATATCATCAGAATCATTTACTGGTGTGGGAACTTTACCGTTAAAGAATGCTTCATTGATAGCAAAATCTACAACAATTCCAGCAAGTGCTGCACCAGAGCCTGTGGGTGTTGGTAGTTATACTCAAGAGTTTGATGGTGCGTATGCTATTGTTCAAATCAAAGATACTTTAAACGATACATATGAGTTTGCTGAATTGATGATGGTTGATGATGATAATCGTGTATTCATGACGGAGTATGGAAATATTGTAACTGGTGCTGGTGCAACAACTGGTATTGGAACTATATCTGGTGAAAAAGGTGGCCACGGTGATTGTGATACTGAAATAAAGTTTGTTCCAAATGCAAATATACCAGTTGAAGTTAAAACAGTTATACATGCTCTTAAAGTAACTGAAACTTCTAGTGCTCCAACAAGTGTTGATTTAAATGCAGCGACCATTCAAACTAAATTTGATGTATATGAAGGAACTTTCTTTGGTGCTAGAACTAAATTCCCAATATTAGATGTAAATGACAATGAAATATTTAAAGTTGATTTTGATGGATCTGATAGTGATATAGTTGATCTCACAAACAATCAAATTACTATTCCTAATCACTTCTTTGTAAGTGGTGAAGAAGTCGAGTATGCTATTGCACAACCAATAGTTGGATGCACAACCACAGGTATTGGAAGCACAGGTGATTCTATAGGAATTGCAGATACACCATCAACTTCTCCTGCAAACGTAACTTATGTTCCTTCATCTGTCTTTATCATTAAGGTTAGTGATAGTGTGGTTAAATTAGCATCAACAGCAGAAAATGCACTTAAGTCAATTACAGTTCCACTAGAACTTTCCTCGGTTGGTGTTGGAACATCTCATAGTTTTATAAGTAAAAATCAAAATACAAGAGCATTAATATCAATTGACAACATAATTCAGAGCCCTATTGTGGGAACTGGAGTTACCACATCACTGGGTGCAGACTTCCCCAGAAGTGAAACTATTATGTTTACTTCTGGAATAACGTCATTCTTTAGTGGAGATGTTATTAGAGTTGGCTCTGCCACTACTCATGAGATGATGAAGATAATAGCAGTTAATAATGCTGGTATTACTAGTGCAATTAGAGTTCATCGAAATTGGATGGGAACAGATCTTATCGCACACTCGAATCATGATATTGTTGAGAAAATGTCTGGTAATTATAATATTGTAGATAGCACACTTAATTTTGCTGCTGCACCTATTGGTAACAGACCAAAAATAGGTGTATCAACATCACCACCAAATGAAAGAGATTTTGTTGGTATTACAACTACATCAAGTTTCAGTGGAAGAATATTTAATAGATCTGGTATTAAGGGTGGATCTACAAAAGCATATGCTGCAAATTATAACATTGATGATATATCTCAACAGTTTGATGGTCAAACCAAAGAATTTACTCTCAAAGTTAATAAGTCAAATGTAACTGGTATTGCAACAAACCTTGGCATTGTAATGGTAAATGGAATATTACAGGGTGCTGGTGCTTTGAATGACTATGCATTATCTGAAGTTTCTGGAATCACATCGATAACATTCACAGGAACTGCATCGTCTATTGCTAATGATGTTAATAATGCTTCAGTTCCAGTTGGTGGTATTATAGTTTCTGTAGCATCAAGTGAGGGATTAGGATATCAACCATTAGTGTCTGCTGGTGCTACAATACATTTCAATAACATTGGTGTTGCCACTGCAGTCAGTATTGGTAATAGCGGTTCTGGTTACAGAGTATCTCCAGGCTATGCTGGTCTGGGATCAGTCACTTCGATTGGTGGTGTTGGAATTGCGACTGTTGTTAATGTTGCTATTGCAGTAACAACCTCTGGAGGAACTCCAACTATTCAAAATATTGGAACTGCAGCAGTTACAAATGGTCGTGTTGTAAGTATCGCTGTTACAAATACTAATCCAATACCAGGTATTGGAACTCAAAACCCATCATCTGTTGGAACTGGCCAATCAACATTTACTGCAATAATTGATGCACCATTACCATATCAAGATATCCCTCTTTGGTATGATAATGATTCAACACCAGGTGTTGGTGGATCACAAGCAAGAGCAAACATCACAGTTGGTGTAGCAACCACAGGTGGTCGTGTTATTGACTTTGAGATAACGAATACTGGATTTGGATATAAGAATGCTCAAGTTTTAACAGTTCCTACATTTGCTAGTGCACCTGGTGAATCATATGCAGTTCCAATAGATGCACATTTACTTAAACCATTTAAGTTAACTTTAGATAGAGTTCATCATGATGAATTTAATATGTGGAGTATGGGAGAACTTCAAGCGATTGATGATTTCTCAAATTTATTTGATGGAACTAGAAAGGTATTCCCACTTACAGTTGCTGGTGAAGCATTTGCTATACAGGCAAGAACTGGATCAAATATTGTTGTAAGGGATACCATCATTCTTACTATAAATGATGTTTTACAAGTTCCTGGTGAGGGTTATATATTTGATGGTGGTGGATCAATAACAATGACCGAAGCACCAAACTCTGGTGATGTTATGAGAATGTTCTTCTATAGAGGAACTGGTGGTGAGGATGTGAAGGATAGAGACATTGTAGAAACTGTTAAAGTTGGTGATGACTTACAAATAGGATTTGATCCCGCTTACAATACAAGAACGTTCGTAGAATTTCCAAGAACTGTGTCTGAGATTGTATCATCAAGTCAAGTTGATACTAACCAATACTATGGAAGAGGTTTAGGTGATTCTGAAACAGAGACGAGGCCTGTTAAATGGTATAGACAACTTGAAGATAAGTATATTGATGGAAGAATAGTTCGTAAAGACAGACCATTATATGAACCTAACTTATTCCCAACAGCGTATCTAATACAATCTGTTGGTGTTGGTTCAACATCTATATTCATTGATAACTGTAAACCATTCTTTAATCCAGAAAATGAAAACCCAGTAAACAGAGATTTCCAAAAGGATATTCAGATTGTTAACGCAAGTCATGAGTATGAATTCCTTGCAGGTGCTGCTGCAACGGCTGTCGTCTCTATCGCTGGAACAATCTCAAGTATTGAAATATCTGATGGTGGAGAGGGTTATACTGCTGCACCTACAGTTAAAATACAACAACCTGTAAGTGTCGGTAATACTGGGTTTGCTGGTATTGGAAGTACAACCATAGCAATAGCGACTGCTACAATAAGTAACGGAGTTGTAAATGCAATTACGGTAGGAGTTAATTCTGGAATAGGTTATACATCTGCTAAACCTCCTGTTGTTCTAATTTCTCCACCTACATATGTTAGGGAAGAAAATACCATTGATTTATATCAAGGAGACTTTGGTATTGTTACTGGAGTTGGTATATGCTCAAATATCTCTAGAGCAAATGGTGTAGGAATTGGTATTGGAACTGCTGTTGTATTTGACTTGTATATTCCAAAAAGTTCTCCATTAAGAGATGAGAATGTAACTAGCCCTGATCCAATTTCAGTCAGTGGATTGACAACTGGATTCTTCTTTACAGTTAGTGGTTCTAATATTGGTTCTGGAGTTACTTCACTAGATAGAGCTGGTCGTTATGTTGGTGTTGGAACAACTGCATTAGATAATATCTTTGAGGTGTCTCATCACGTTGGAGTTACAACTGTTGGATTTGGTTCTGATCAAGCAGAATCATTAACAAGAGTATTCTGTAGAGTTTTAGATTGGAACGGATTAGAGAACACTGTTGGTTATTCTACATTAAATCAAGGTCTATCAACATCATTCATAGGTGACTATAGTTGGGGTCGATTACAACTAACAGATAGACAAATAGCACAGGCCTACACCATAAACACCACTAATGGTATCACTGGTATCAAGACTGGCCCACAGGTTAAGAGAAAGGCGGCTCTTAAATCTGAGAATTATGTCGTCTAAATAAATAAAAAAAGTGTAACACAAGTTCATGTCGGCAATCATAACGGATCAAATAAGAATATTAAATGCAAAGAATTTCGTTGCTGGTGTATCCACTTCGACTAACTCTTACTATGCTTTTGTTGGTTTACCAAATCCCACAAGTATTGTATCAACATGGGATTCTGCTCCTCCAGCACCTATTGATAGTTTCAATAATATGAATGATTATTATGATACTATGCTTGCTGTTAAGAGAATAACCTCTGCTGATGTAAAACAAATTGTTCCAAAGTTAAACTGGAGTTCTGGAACAACATATGATTATTATAGACATGACTACAGTATCTCTAATGCACCACCAAACTCTGGTGGAACATCATTATATACTGCAAACTTCTTTGTTGTTAATAGTGACTTTAGGGTTTATATTTGCTTACAGAATGGAACAACACCAGAAACACCTGATGGTAAACCATCTCTAGACGAGCCAACATTTACCGATTTAGAACCAAGAAGTGCAGGTACATCTGGTGACGGATATATTTGGAAGTATTTGTATAGCATCAAACCAGCAGACTTAGTTAAATTTGATTCAACTGATTTTATGCCAGTTCCTTTAAATTGGGGAGATAATGCTGCAGATGCATCTATAAAAAATAATGCTGTGGATGGTGGAATTAAAATTGTTGTAGTTAAGAATAGAGGAACTGGTATAGGAACTGCTAACCAAACTTATACTAGAGTTCCAATTAAAGGTGATGGATTTAACGCAGAGTGCACAGTTGTTGTTAACAATGACGCTCAAATAGAGAGTGTCACGATATCTAATGAAGGATTCGGATATACTTACGGTAACGTTGATTTAGCTGCTGGATCAGTTCCAACACCTACATCTCCACCAACTCTTGATGTTATCATTCCACCACCTGGTGGTCATGGTTCAGATATCTATAGAGAGTTGGGTGCAACTAATGCTTTACTTTATGCAAGAATTGAAAATGATGCTGAAAACCCAGACTTTATAACAGGAAACCAGATTGCTAGAATAGGTATTATAGAAAATCCTAAATCATTCGGTTCTGACCAGTTACTTACATTAGATAAAGCAAGTGCTGCTTATGGATTAAGATTGTCAGGAACTGGATATAGTTCTGTTACATTTACTGCAGATAGTTTGATATCTCAAACTGTTGGAACAGGTGTTACTGCCTATGGAAAAGTTATTGCATATGATCAAACAACAGGTGTTTTAAAGTATTGGCAAGATAGAACTATCGCTGGTTTTGTGACTGCGACTGGTTCCGTTTCAACTGCACAAACAGCGACTGCAGCGATTTATGGTTATAACACAACAAGATTTACTGCTGATCCAAGTTCTGGTGGTAATGTAACAATTGTTGGTGGTAGTTCTAATTTATCAATTAGCACTACATTTACAGGTCTTTCTACCTCGATAAATAATAGAACCTACTACCTTGGTCAAACATTTACTAAGGGAGTTTCTAATCCAGAAATTGACAAATATTCTGGAAATATGATTTATGTTGATCACAGACCATCAATTACACGATCTTCCAATCAAAAAGAAGATGTCAAAATAATATTACAGTTCTAATTAACTATGGCTCAGCAAACCAACCTTAACGTTTCACCATATTTTGACGATTTTGATCCGAATGATAATTATCATAAGGTTCTTTTCAAGCCTGGTTATCCTGTACAAGCAAGAGAATTAACAGGTCTTCAATCTATATTACAAAATCAAATTGAAAAATTTGGTCAACATTTTTTCAAAGAAGGTGCAAAAGTAATACCAGGTAACACTGCGTATTCTTCTGAGTATTTTGCTGTAGAATTAAATAATAGTCATTTAGGAGTTCCTGTAGAATTTTATATTGATCAGTTAATTGATAGGAAAATAATTGGTGCAACAACTGGTGTAACAGCAATAATTAAACAGGTTCTCATGTCTGAGAATAGTGAGAATGGTAACTTAACACTCTATATTTCATACATGTCATCTGGTGTAGAGGATAATAGTATTAAGGTTTTTGCTGATGGGGAATTATTAATAGCAGATAGTGATATTGTTTCAGGCCCTCAAAATAATGCTTTTATACCTTCAGGAGAGACATTTGCATCATGCATCGCTAACAATGCAACATCTACAGCTGCATCTTTTTCCATATCTAATGGTGTTTATTTTATCAGAGGTAATTTTGTTACTGTTCAAGATGAAACGATTCTTTTATCTCAGTATGGAAACACTCCTAGTGCTAGAATTGGTTTAAGAATAGAGGAAGATATAATCAATGCTGATGAGGATGAAACATTAGCAGACAACTCAAAAGGATTTAACAACTATGCTGCACCTGGTGCAGATCGTTTAAAAATATCATGTAGTTTATTTGCTAAACCACTAGATGATTTTAATGACTCTAATTTTATTGAATTGGCAGTTATTGATAATGGTGTTTTAAGATCTCAAGTTAAGAATACTAACTATAGTTTTATTAGAGATGAATTAGCTCGTAGAACATTCGCAGAGTCTGGTGACTATATGGTTAAGAGTTTTGATGTTTCTATGAAAGATTCTTTAAATGATGGAGTTAAAAACGGAGGAATATATCAAGAGGGTCAATTTACGCAAGGTGGCACTGTAGCATCAGATGACCTTGCGTTATATCAGGTCTCACCAGGTAAAGCATTTGTTAAGGGATATGAGGTTGAGACAATTAGTTCAACATATATTGACGCACCTAAACCAAGAACTTCAAAAAGATTGGAAAATCAGGGTGTTGCATATAAAACAGGAAATTCTGTCAGACTTAATAACGTATACGGTGCACCTCAAATTGGAATTGGAAATACATTTATCGTTAGTTTAAGAGATCAAAGACAAGGTAGCAATCAAATAAGTGTGGGTGGTGAAGAGATTGGTGTCGCTAGAGTTTATGATTTTGCTTTAGAGTCTGGATCTTATACTGCTTCTAACTCTTCTGTTAATGAGTGGGATACATCACTTTATGATATTCAGTTATATTCTAAGGTAACTTTAAATGAACCAGTTACACTTTCAATACCAACTCAAATAAAAGGAAAGTATAGTGGTGCTACAGGATTCTTAGTTTCTGCAGTTTCTAATAGCACATCTTTACAAATTTATGAAAAAAGTGGGGAGTTTGTAACTAATGAACCATTTGAAATAAATGGAGTATCAAATAATCGTGTTGCAACCGCTATAACATCTTTTGGTATGCAAGATGTAAAATCGATATATGGTGGCCCTTCAGCATCTATTGGGCCTGGTGTTGTTGGTGCAGCAAAAACATTTAATGGAGATGTAATACAAAGACCAGTTATTGATTTTGGTAATGCTCAATTTACTGAAATAGATGATGCGACAGGTATATGTACAGTTACCAGTGAGAGTTCATTATTTCCTGGTTCATTAAAAGTTGGTAATATATTATCATTTGGTGGATTAGGTAATAACGTTCCATCATTTGCAAGAATAACAGAAGTTAATACAAACGATGTTAAAGTTACTGGTGTCAGCACAGTCACTGGTGTTGCAAGTGGTGCTATTCCAACATCTTCTACACAAGTTTCTAGTTTAAAACTTCAAACATCACCTTTAGAAAGATCCACTGAAAGTAAATTATATGCATTAATGCCAAAAGCATTTATTTCAGATGTTGATCTTACAAACTCATCATTAACAATTAGAAAAGAATTTACTGTTGATGTAGCACTTAATCCAAATACAGGATTGGGTCAACTTACCTCTGCACTCGCTGCGGGAACAAACGAGTCTTTTTTACCATTTGATGAGGAGAGATATGTCTTTATGAGATCTGATGGAACAACTGTTGCATTAAGAGATGACATGTTCACCTTTACTACAGGTAATACAGTATTACAAATAGAGGGTTTAGGAGCAGCAACAACTGGATGCACATTGATAGCAACTCTCACAAAATCTAAACCATCTGCAAAAATAAAAAGATTAAATCGTGTAAATGCCACTGTCGTTAATTATTCAAAAGAATCTGGATCTGGTATTGGTGCAACAACTTTAAATGATGGATTAACTTTTGGAAACTTCCCGATTGGAACTAGAGTTCAAGATGAAAGAATATCATTGAATGAGGCAGATATTATTGGTATTCATGGTGTTTTTGAATCTACAGATACATCAGAAGCTTCAGCACCAAAGATGACTCTAACATCTTTAAATGGTCCATCTGGAAAAACAACTGATTTAGTTATTGGAGAGCAATTTACAGGTCAAACTAGTGGTGCTGTCGCTATTGTTGCTGAGTCTTTGACAGATTCTCAAATTACATACATCACTCTTAATGAAACTGCATTTGAAGAGGGTGAAGTTGTAATATTTAAAGAAACAACTGTTCAAGGTTTAATTACAACTTTAGATAATCCTAGTCGAAATATATCAGCAAATTATACATTTACTAATGGTCAAAGAAGCACTTTCTATGATTATGGTTTTATCACTAGAAGGTCAAATGCAAAAGCACCTAAGAAACAATTAAAAATATATTTTAAAAATGGTTTCTATGAAACTACTGATCAAGGTGATATAACACTTAAAAACTCTTACGATAGTTTTAATTACAGCAAAGAAATTCCCATGATTAATGGTGAGTATGTAACTGATACTATTGACATAAGACCAAAAGTTTCTACTTATACTGTTGCTGAAAATGTCAGATCTCCTTTTGAATTTAAAGGTAGAGTATTTACATCATCTGGAAGTTCTGCTGCTAATATACTAGCATCAGATGAAACTATTACTGTTGATTTTTCACATTTTGTTGGTAGACTTGATAGAATTTTCTTAGATAAAACTGGTAGATTCCAAATCAAATATGGTGATCCTTCAGAAAAAAGAGAAAGACCAACTGGAGTTGATGATGCTATAGAAATAGCAAGTATTGTTTTACCTCCATACTTATTCTCACCTAAACAAGCAAGTATTGATTTCTTAAAATATAAGAGATATAGAATGCAGGATATTAAAGAACTTGAAGAAAGAATCAAGAATCTTGAATATTATACATCATTATCAATGCTTGAAACACAGACATCAAACTTGTTTGTTGCTGATGCTGATGGGTTGAATAAATTTAAATCTGGTTTCTTTGTTGATAATTTTACAAGTCTTAAACCACAAGAAACTAATGGTTTCAAGATCAAATGTAGTTTAGATCCTTCTCGCAATGAGTTGAGACCACAACACTATTGCACATCTATAGACCTTATGCCAGGCCCTGTTGAAGGTGTAGATGCTGGAACTGATCGTGCTTTCCTTGCTGCTGAAGGAACAAATATAAGGAAAACTGAGGATATTGTTACTCTTGATTATACTGAGACTGAATGGTTAAGTCAACAGTTTGCAACAAGAACAGAAAGTGTTACACCTTTCTTGGTTAGTTTTTGGCAAGCAACTGTTAAACTAGCACCATCAACAGATACATGGACAGATACTGCGAGACTCGATGCAAAAATAATTCAACAGGAAGGTAACTTCGCGGGAGTTATGGCACAAGCGATGCAGCAGTTTGGTCTTGATCCTCAGACTGGAATGGCTCCTATACAATGGAATTCTTGGGAAACAAACTGGAGTGGTCAAGACTTTTCAGAACGTAAAGTAAGAAGAACTGAATCAAGCACCACTACTGAAGAAGAAATTATTAAAGCAGGGTGGATTAATGGTGGATCTGGTGTTAACCACTCACAAGACGTTACTACAACAACTACAACAACTCTTGAAGACACTATTCGTGATACATTCAGAATCGATCATCAAACTAGAAATGGAACTAGAAAGGTTGTAACTGAACAGTTCGATAATGAATCTTTAGGAGATAAAGTTGTAAGTCGTGATGTAATTATGACAATGCGTTCAAGAAACGTAGAGTTCAGAGTTACTAAGTGTAAACCACTTACACAGTTATATGGATTCTTTGATGGTATTGCAGTCACTCAATATTGCACTCCTAAGTTAACAGAAATTACAATGCAATCTGGAACTTTCCAAGTTGGTGAAACTGTTATTGGAAAAATGCCAGGATCTGGTGTTGTTGCAGAAGGAACTGATGTTCCTGCCATTAGGTTTAGAGTAGCACAATCCAATCATAGAGCAGGCCCATATAATGCTCCCACAGAAGTTTTCCAAAAAAATCCTTATATATCTCAAGTTGGTGCAACTGGTCTAGAGACATTCTTAGGAACACCAGGCACTGTTCAACTTGCATCTGCTAGTGGTGGTGCAACTAATATGCCAGCAACATATTCTGCCACATCAACAATATTAAATGTTGATACTAAATCAATGAGTGATCAAGCTCAAGGAGATTTCTATGGATATATTAATGCTGGGATGGAACTTAGAGGTGCGACAAGTGGTGCAACAGCAGTTGTATCAAATAGAAGATTAATTTCTGATCTTGGTGCTAATTTGATTGGTAGTTTTTATATTCCAAATCCAAACACTGGTAATCATCCAAGATTTGAAACAGGAACAAAAACATTTACTGTAATTGATAATACTACTAACGACCAAGAAAATACAGATACGTTTGGTGAGGATAATTACACTGCTGCTGGAACTTTAGAGACAGTTCAAGAAAATATTATTTCTACAAGAAATGCAATTATTCAAACTAAACCCACTAAAGAAGAAAGATCTGTTAGACAACTAACAGGATCTACTGTTATGAAAACAGAAGCTATCAGCTCATCTGAGAATGAAAGTAGACAAGATCGTTGGTATGATCCACTAGCACAATCTTTCCAAGTTACTGAAAGTGGTGGTATCTTTATTACAAGTTGTGATATTTACTTCCAGACTAAGGATGACATGGATATTCCTATGACATTCCAAATCAGAACAATGGAAGGAGGAACTCCAACACAAAAAGTTTTACCATTCTCTGAAATAATTAAAGCACCAGATCAAATTAATGTTTCTACAAATGGAACTGTAGCAACTAGATTTACATTTGAATCTCCTGTTTATCTTGAAGGAGATAATACAGAATATGCCATATGTTTAGCATCATGGTCAACTAAGTATAAAGTATTCATATCACGGATTGGTGAGTCGGATCTATTAACTGATGAATTTATATCACAACAACCATATCTAGGATCACTGTTTAAATCACAGAACGCTTCTACTTGGGAACCAAGTCAATGGGAAGATTTAAAATTTGTTATCAATAAGGCCGTATTTGAAACTAGTGGAACGTTTGAAATTTATAATCCAATTTTATCTGAGGGTAATAATCAAGTTGCTAAATTAATGCCAAATTCAATTAATATTAATTCTAAGAAAGTTAGACTTGGTATTGGTCAATCATTAGGAGATACTGTTCTTACATTAGGTAACACAATTAATCAATTATCATTTAGTGATGGAGACACTGATTATAGTGCTGCATCAAATGCTTCTGGTGATTTTGTCGGTAGTGCTGGTATTGGAACAGGTAATATGGGTATCATCAATGCTGGTTTAGGATACACACCTGCATCTGGAACATTTGATTTTGTAGGGGTTGGTCTTACTAATATAACTGCTGGTGGTGATTTTATGACAGCAGATGTAAGAATCACTGATGGTGTTGTGGCCATAGCGACTATTAGATCATCTGGTAGTGGATTTCAACAAGGTGATGTTCTTGGTATAGCGACAATTGGAAATAATAATGTTGGTAGAAACGCAAGATTATCAATTGTTTCTATTGGTAGAACAGATGAATTGATAGTAGATAATATTCAAGGAGACTTTGCTTTGAATGGAAGATTAACATATACACATCCTATTACTGGTTTAACAACATCATTGAACACAACAGTTGGTGCTTCTTCAACTAATGCTAGAATTACTACATTAGAAAAAATTACATCTGTAAGTGATGGATTACACTTTACAGTTGATCATAGAAATCATGGTATGCATCATGAGCAGAATAGAGTAACTGTTTCTGATGTTGAATCTGATGTTCCTCCAACCAAATTATCATTACCTTACGGTTCTAGTTCTACTTCAACAATATCTGTTGAAAGCACTGATAACTTTACCACATATGAAAATGTTTCTGTAGGAGCAACAAACCCAGGCCTATTACAAATAGGTGATGAAGTGATGAAATATACAGGTGCTTCTGGTGGATCGATCACAGGTATAACAAGAGGAAACAATGCAAAAGGATATATTAAAGGAACTCCTGTTCGTAAGTATGAACTAGGTGGTGTATCTTTAGCACGAATTAACAGAACTCATTTATTAAGTGAAGTCACTGACACAGATCCTGCTCCAATAACCTTTGATAGTTATACCGTTAAAGTTAGCACTGGTTCTCTAACTGCTGCTCAAACTGGATTACCATTTACTGTTCCAGATAGAACAAGTAATTCAAGTGCAAATAGTAATCCCAAGTTATTCTTTAACGATACTAAATCTGCTGGTGGTTACGATGCTCATGCAACACAAAATATTCCTTTCCAGATTATTTCACCAAATATCGCAAACATGACAGTGCCTGGCACTACAATATCTGCTGCTATGAAATCTATATCTGCAGCAAGTCTTAATGATGGTGGTGGTCAAGGAATTGACGTTCCATTCTTAGATAAAGGAAGTGAAACTGTTACTTTGAATAAATCAAACTATTTAAATTCGCCAAGAATGGTTGCATCTAGAATTAATGAAACCAGTAATACAGTAACTCAAAATGCACCTGGTGATAGATCACTTAACATGACACTTACCTTAGAAACATCTAATCCAAACATATCTCCTGTTGTAGATTTACAAAGAATGAGTGCAGTTTTAGTTTCTAATAGAGTTGACGCTCCTATTACAAATTATAAACAAGATCCCAGAGTTAATACTTTACTTGATGATCCAACATCATGTCAGTATGTTTCTAGAGAAAATACTCTAGCAAACTCTGCATCATCAATTAAAATTTTACTTGATGCACATATTAATGAATACTCTGATATTAGAGCATATTATGCAATTAGTGCTTCTCCAAACTTTGATCCTATATTTGAACCATTCCCTGGCTATAAGAATTTAAATGATCAAGGTCAGGTAATTAGTTCTGCTGAAAGTGATGGTTTACCTGATAGATTTATTCCTAAATCAGATGCAGCAGGATTTAAGAGTAGTGAATTGACATTTAGAGAATATGAGTTCAACATGGAAGATCTTCCACCATTCAAATACTATAGAGTAAAATTTGTTTTAACATCATCAAATCAAACTTATGTTCCTAGAGTTTCTGATCTAAGAGTGATTACTTTAGCATAATGTCAAATTTCATTCCAGTTGAAGGTAATAGTGATTTAGTTAGAGATCCAAATACTGATCAAATAATTAACACTAATGCAAGTGCATATCAACAATACATAAATCGTCGTGAACAACGTAAACGTGAAAAAGAAAAATCTTTAAACGTTGAAGAAGATCTTGCTAATTTAAAAAGTGAATTGAGTGAGATTAAATCTTTACTAAAGGAGTTAGTAAATGGCAACTAAAAAAATTACTTTCGATCCAGAAGCTGGAGTTGCTTATGCAGCAAATTTTGCTATGCTTGGTGGTGCTAATTTTGAAGGTAACTTTGAAGTTGTAGGAACATCAAATACTGCATTTAATCTTGAGGGGTATTCTGGATCATCTCAGATGACCAAGAGTGTTTCTATAGGATCAACTGCTTTTCCTGCAGCAACTTTTGCTGTTGGGTTTACAAGTGCTGCTGATGGTAAAATTCGCATATCACTTGGTGGAACACAGACTAAACTCATAGAGGAAGGTCGATATGTATATGATGTTATTGTTAGTTCTGGAAATACATTTTACAGATTAGTTGATGGTAACATTCTTGTTCAACCAGGCATATCGTCAATCTCCGCACTATAAATATGGATAGAGGTATAGTATAAATGGCCCAACCATCCACTAGATCAGAATTAATCACCTATGCTAAAAGGCAATTAGGTGCACCAGTATTAGAGATCAACGTTGCAGATGAGCAAGTTGAAGATCTACTAGATGATGCTATTCAGTATTTTCAAGAGAGACATTTTGATGGTGTGTATCCATCATTTTTAAAATATAAATTAACGGAAGATGATATAACAAGAGGTAGATCTAGAGATGGAGAAACAGATAATATAGGAATCACAACAACTACTGCAACTGCTACGATTGATGGTGGAACAACTACATTTAGTTTTACAGAAACTGCAAATTACTTACAACTACCAGATGATATTATAGGAGTGAGTAAGGTATTTCATTTTGATGGATCAAACAGAATGTCAAGTGGTATGTTCAGTTTGAAGTATCAGTTGTTCTTAAATGATGTTTATTTTTATGGATCAACTGAACTGTTGACATATGCAATGACAAAAACATACCTTGAGGATATTAATTTCTTATTGACTACACAGAAACAAATTAGATTTAATAAGAGACAAAATAGATTATATCTAGATATTGATTGGTCAAGTGTGAGTGCAGATGAGTTTCTTGTTTTTGATGTATTCAGAACTTTGAATCCCAATGATTACGCAAAAGTATATAATGATTCATTTTTGAAGAGATATTTTACTGCCCTTCTTAAAAAACAGTGGGGTCAAAATTTAATTAAATTCCAAGGAGTTAAACTGCCTGGTGGGGTTGAACTAAATGGTAGACAAATCTATGATGATGCGATGAATGATTTAACAATCATCAGAGAGCAGATGTCTAACACTTACGAACTTCCACCTCTTGATTTCATAGGTTGATATAATGGCACTAAATCCTTTTTTTCAACAAGGCTCCTCTGGTGAACAAAGTCTCGTTCAATCTTTGATTAACGAGCAGTTAAAAATGTACGGTGTAGAAATACACTATATGCCAAGAAAATTTATAAGTGAAAGCACAATATTAAGAGAAGTAACACAATCAAAATTTGATGATGCATATCCATTAGAAGCATATATTGATAACTTTGATGGTTATGATGATATGCCTTCAACATTGTCAAAGTTTGGTATACAAGCAACTAATGAAGTAACGTTAGTCATATCAAAAGAAAGGTTTGAGACATACATATCTCCTCTAATGAAAAATGAATCTAATATCAAACTCTCTACAAGACCAAAAGAAGGGGATTTGATTTATTTTCCACTAGGTGATCGTTTGTTTGAAATCAAATATGTAGAGCATGAAAAACCATTTTATCAGTTAAGAGAGAACTACGTTTATAAGTTAACTTGTGAACTCTTCCGTTATGAGGATGAGGTCATTGATACTGGTGTTGAGGAGATTGATGATACATTAGGTGGTATTGAGGGAGCAGATGGAGAAGAGATTCTCATCGGTTCAGGTGGAACACAGAAACTAACTCTTGTAGGAACTGCATCTCAAGCAACTGCATCAATTGGTATTATTAATGGTGGTATTCAATTTATTAGTCTATCAAATAGAGGTAAAGGATATACGTTTGCACCAAGAGTTGCAATATCATCCGCACCGTCAGGAGGATTGACTGGTATTGCTACATCTAAATTATTAAGTGGAATCGCTGTTGAAGGTAATATTAGTGATAGTAAAAAATCTGTTGTTCAACATATTGATCTAGTAAATCCTGGCTTTGGATATACATCTAACCCCACAATACAGGTAATTGGAGATGGAACTGGTGTTGCTGCAACTTCTAAGATAGAGAATGGTGTGGTTGGTATCGTTACAATTACTTCAGGTGGTTCAGGATATACAACATCTCCAACAATAACATTCACAGGATTATCAACAGTGTCTGCTGCTGCAACTGCAATTGTTAGTGCTGCTGGAACAATCTCTGCTATACATATCAGGAATGCTGGTGTAGGATACACGGTAACACCTACTATTTCTATCGCATCACCAGGTAGTTCTGGTTCAGGAAACTATGAATTTAATGAATCAATTACGGGTGGAACAAGTGGAGCTACAGCAAGAATCAGAACATGGGATGCATCTACAAATGAATTAGAGATATATAATATCACAGGAACATTCGTAAAAGGAGAAACAATCACAGGATCTTCTTCAGGTGCATCACATCTAATTAGAATTATTGATTACACTAACTTTGATGATGCTGGATACGGTGACAATGATGAGTTTGAACTACAAGCAGATGCTATTTTAGACTTCTCAGAGAACAACCCATTTGGCATGCCATAAATATAATATAAGAGGTTATAGCAATGTTTGAGTATTTTTACAACGAAATTTTAAGAAAAACTATTATCAGTTTTGGAACACTGTTCAATGGTATTAGTATAAAGCAAGATGGATCAACTGTAAAAGTTCCTTTAGCTTATGGCCCAACACAAAAATTTTTAGCAAGATTAGAGCAAGCACCAAATCTAAGTCAAGCAACTGCGATTAGTTTGCCTAGAATGTCTTTTGAGTTTACTGGTCTTACATATGACTCATCTAGAAAGGTAACAACAACTCAAACAATAGCAGTTAAGAATCCAGACGACGGAACAGATATTAAAAAGGTATTCATGCCAGTTCCATATAATATGCAATTTGAACTTGCAATTATGTGTAAACTAAATGATGACGCATTACAGATAGTAGAACAGATATTACCATATTTCCAACCACAATATAATTTGACTATCAATCTAGTGAGTATGATAAACGAAAAGAAAGATGTTCCTGTTGTATTAGAAAATATTACAATGCAGGATGAATATGAAGGAGACTTCACATCTAGAAGAGTTTTATATTATACTTTAAGATTTACCGCAAAGACATATCTATTTGGCCCTGTTACTGCTGCATCCAAAGATATCATCAAGACTGCTTCTGTTCGTTATCTTGCTGGTGGATCACAAAGCACACAAAGAGATGTTACATTCTCTGTCAAACCAAGAGCACTCAAAGATTATACTAATGATGTTGTAACAACCATAAGTGAAGATATAGACGCATCTCAAGAAGTAATTAACGTTGCTGATGGAACTGAAATCACAGTTAATAAATTTATTGATGTTGACGGTGAAGAGATGAAAGTTACTAAGATTACAGGTAATAAAATTACTGTTGAAAGAGGTCAGGATAGCACGATTGCTAAAACACATGTTAGAGGAACTGGAATTAAAGGTATTGATTACTCACCTAGAGAGGATAGCAACCTAATCGAATTGGGTGATGATTTTGGATTTGACGGATCTTACACATGAAAACCGACGGATTAGATGATGCTTTCAATGTAGAAACAAGTATTGTTCCTGCAGATATTGAAAAAGTTCAAAAAAAAGAAAAACCAAGTGTTGATCATATTAGTAAAGACTATGAATATACTCGTGGAAATCTTTACAGTATTATAGAGAAAGGTCAAGAGGCAATAAATGGCATACTCGAACTTGCTCAAGAAAGTGAAATGCCAAGAGCATATGAAGTCGCAGGTCAATTAATAAAGAATGTTGCTGATGCGACTGATAAGTTAATGGATCTTCAAAAGAAACTAAAAGAAGTTAATGAGGAAGAGAAAACAAAAGGCCCATCTACAGTTAATAATGCACTGTTTGTAGGATCAACATCTGAGTTATCAAAACTATTAAAAGCTCAGACTAAAAAAGAAGATAAATAAATCAGGGAGAGGAATCCCGAAGTAATATTTTACTCATACCATGACGGAGAAACTACCGTCTATAGATGACTTCTATGAAGAGTTGCCATCTGTAGATGAACTTATAACTGAAGAGAAATTACCCTCCGTGGATGAGTTTATAGAACCTCCGAGGCCTGAGGAAGAGATAGCAGATGCAATACAACAGAGTAAAGAAGAACCACCAGATACTGCACCATGTTCTATTGAAGAACAGTATACTGAAATTGTTCGTTTAGTAAATGACGTAAGAAAAGATATACCAGAGATACCAGAAGTAAAATATTATGATAAACAACTAGAGGCACTAACTGAATACGTTGAGGAAGTTAAAGGAAGCATTCCTGAAGTTCCTGAACAGAAATCTTATGATGAAGAAATAGAAGCAATATGTGGATTGATTGATGACTTAAAGGAGGAAGTACGTACAAACGCTGCGGAGATACCAGAGATACGGTATTATGATGATCAAATTGAACGTCTTGAAAGTAGTCTCAAGAGTCTTCCAGAAATTAGACACTATGAAGGTGATCTGACATCTATAAGAGATGAAATTGTTCTATTAAAAGAATCTATTCCTGTATTCCCTAAATGGGTAAACGAGGTAAATGAAGTTCCTGATTTTTCATGGATAGGAAAACAGTTCAGTGTAATTGATGATGACTTTATCAAAGTCGCTGATAATGCAGACTCTATTAGAAATAGAATTACTGAAGAAGTTAGACAACTATCAGAAGATCTTGAAACTAAAAGATTTGAATCTAAAACTGAAATAAATGAATTAACTCATAACTTTACTGAAACAAAAGAAAAAATATATGAAGAGCTAAGAACTGCTGCTGTAGGTATTCTTGATATAAAACATTCATTCAAGAATGATGATAGGTTGATGAAAAAACAGATTATGAGTAAGTATAATCTGTTAAAGTTAAATGTAGAAGAACAAGTTGAAAAATTTAATAAAACTAATGAAGATACTAAAGATCTATATGCTGGATATTTTGAATCACTAACAGAGGAGATAAGTAATCTACCCAAAGTCAAATATTATGAAGAAGACATTAAGAATGTTCGAGAGGAATTCAGTAAAGGTTTAGATTCACTTAAGATTCTTGTTGAAGATATAAGACAGAAACAAAAACTAACAAAAGATGAAGTAGAAACCATACAGGAAGGTTTATTAAATGAACCACCAGAAAAAACACAATCAGTTGGAACTGGTGATGATCCTTTAGCTCCTCTAGACAAACAGTTTCCTAATTTAAAATCATTAGCAGATCATTATAGATTGTTCATCAATAGAACTCAACAGCAACTTGCCGTAATCGGTGGCGGTGGTGCTGGATTTATAAAAGATCTTTCTGATGTAAGTATTGGTGCTAGCCCTGATACTGGTAGTTTATTAATCTATGATGGTGATAAATGGGTAGGTATTGCAAGCACTGCATTAGATAAGAGTTCAACATTACACGAGGCATTAACACAGGGTAATGTATCTGGCATTGGAATGAGTGTTGGTGTTATTACTGCAACAAATGGATTCTTTAGTGGTATTGTAACAGCATCTCAACTTAACTATGATGTTGTAACTGATATATTTTCTACTGGTATTGTTACTGCAACAAAAGGAATACAACAAACTGGTTCAGAAGGTTTACATGTAACTGCTGGTGTATCAACCTTTGTTGGTTTATCTTCTTTCTTAAATGGCGTAAACGTAAAAGCAGGATCAGCCACAACTGCATTGATCGTGCAAGGTGACGCGAGGATAACAGGTATCTTAACCATAGGAACTGGATCAGTCACCATTGATGGTAGTGAGGAAAAGGTTCGTATTGGAACGGGAGTTACTCTTACATCCACTGGTGATTCTGACTTTGTTGGTGTGGTCACAGCAAAAGGATTTGAGGTAGGAACTGCTGCAACCATATCAAATAATGGTAATGCTACATTTGCTGGTATACTAACTGCAGCTAATTTTGTAGGTGGTGGTTCAGGATTGACTGGATTGACTGCATCTCAAATACCTACATTAAACCAAGATACAACAGGTAATGCTGATACTGCTACTGCGTTAGAAACTGCAAGAAATATTGGTGGCGTATCATTTGATGGATCTGCTAATATCAATCTACCAGGTGTAAACGAAGCTGGTAATCAAAATACTTCAGGAACTGCTGCAGGATTAACAGGTAATCCAACCATTACAATAACAGCAGTAAACGTAGGAACTGCTGCTACCATTGCTGCTAATGGTAATGCAACATTCTCAGGTATAATAACTGCATCTAACTTTGTTGGAGATGGATCAGGATTAACTGGTGTAGCTAACACGGATCATGTATCTTCAACAACACTGAGTGTTTCAGGAGTCACAACATCTACTGGTGGATTAAAGGTAGGAACTGCTGCTACTATTGCATCTAATGGTAATGCTACATTTGCTGGTATCGTAACTGCCACAAGTTTTGTAGGAAGTGGAGCGAACTTAACTGGATTACCAGCAGGAGTAACAATCAATACGAATGCAGATAATAGAATAATAACTGGTTCAGGAACTGCTAATACATTAAATGGAGAATCATCATTAACCTTTGATGGAACTAAACTATCTGTCAGCACTGGTGCAACTGTATTCACTAATGGTAATATTGCTGCTGGAATCGTAACTGCAACAAGTTTTGTTGGTGATGGATCTGCATTGACAGGTGTTGGTGCATCAGAGGAAGATACTGCTGTTTCATCTACAAGTGCAACCACAGTTCTGTCATTTGCGAAGGCAGATTATAGAGCAGCATTTATTAAATTATTAGTTACTCAGGGGTCAGCTTACCAGAGTGGTAAATACTCATTAATACATGACGGAACAACAGTCACCGTTGTGGAAGAAAACGCGATTGCTACAGGATCTATGTTAGGATCATTCTCTGGAACAATCAGTGGAGATAATGTCTTATTCCAAGTAACAATGGGAAGTGCATCATCTGCCACAGTCACCATACTCAAAGATCTAGTCACAGTCTAAAACTATGAAAAACTTTAATAAATTTATTGAGGAGGCAGCCGCTAAGAGATGCCCTGAAGGAAAATACTGGTGCTATGATGACCAGAAATGTAAGAAGATACCTGGTGGATATCATGTTGGTAGAGGAGGATATCTAGCACCTGACAATAGATCAGATGCTGGTAATGGTAATGGCAATGGAAACGGTAATGGTGGCAATGGAAATGGAGGAAATGGTGGTGGAAATGGTGGTGGAAACGGTGGTTCTGGTGGTAATGGTGGCGGTGGAAACGGTGGCGGTGGAAATGGTGGTTGACCTATATAAGTCAGCATACAGTGACAAAAATGACTATAAAATCGCCTGTTAAACTGTTCGCACTGGGTTTTGGTGCTATATTTGCATTAACTCAAGTTGGATTAGTTGGCATGATCGCTAGAAAGAGTGCAGAGGAAAGTCGGTTTCCCTCACTTCCTGTTGGCCCTTATACATCATACAGAATTAAAAGTAATGCAGATGGTTCATACGATATGGCATATAGAGCCAATGATCCATTAGTAATGTCGAATGTAAAAGATATAGAGAAGAGAGGTGGATTCTTAGGAATGAAGAAGGAAAATATACAGACAACAGAAATGTACACAATGGATGGAGCAATTCATCATGGTGGGCCAGTTAGCAGCACAAGTGCGTGGATAGATCCCTCCGCACAGAATGCAAAAGGAGAGACTCCAACAATCAGTGCTAAGACAGTTGCGTGTATTGAAGCTGCTGGATCTGGAAGAGGAACTGGTAGAATGGTAGGTGGTGCTGTTGGTGCTCAAGCTGCTCCTGCACTCTCAAATATACCATTTGTAGGTTGGGTTGCTGCTGGATTTGTCACTATGTTCGGTGCAGATAAGGGTGGTGATATAGGTGCAGATCTATCTACTTCATACGCAGGATGTGATGATGTAGATATTCCACATACTAAATAATACAGTATTGATATAAAAAATGGGATGGTCTCCAGCACAAGTAGGTGCATTAGAAAATTGTGGCATTAAGGTCGAAGATGCTACTGGAGATATTCAGTGGAGAGAGTTTGAAACAATTGATATCATCAAACCAGATCCAATCAAATCACCCAAATCAAATATTCAATACGAAGCAACCCGCATTCCAGATTTTCAAAAAGTAGGAAATATATTCACTGTTATTGCAGCATGGAGAGGAAGAAACTTCATGATTAAAATGTTCTTCCCCATGGTAAAAAGACCATCACGAACAGAAGTTCAGGATCAGATAAGAAAAGTGTATCCTGGCTCAAGACTCGTGGATTACGAGATATCCGATTATGAACCAGGAGAACCAATCCTCCAAACCAGAGGATAACAAGACTCTAAAAAAGAAAATAGA
>VMHT01111315.1_pt1 | contig 29600 bp, 27 predicted proteins | sample 4693611 | NCBI WGS metagenome assembly VMHT01 (sample SAMN12280063, study PRJNA550983) | marine metagenome | isolation source: seawater sampled from same location over 5 years 0.02-0.2 micron viral filtrate | place: USA: collected off the coast of southern California halfway between the port... ... | reverse complement strand
GTTAGCTTTACGGAAACTCCGTCTATCGGAGATGTAATCGCAGTTGTTCATCGCAATGAAACCAGTGCGCTCGTAGGTTTGCCGCTAAAGGATTCTGCTGGCAATAGTATTCTTAGTGAGTCTGGTGGAGTGGTGACGTTAAAGAATGCGTCAGTAGATGAAACGTTTTCTGGAATGATGGAGGTGGATCAGTGGTATCTGACCGGAACCGTAGGAGATGGAGTTATTACAACCAACTGGGCTAGAAATGACTTTACTGGTTTTGCAAAAATAGGGACTGGACTTACTGAATCTTCTGGAGTGTTTTCATTTCCACGAACGGGAGTTTACGAAATTATCCCCTCTTTTGTTTTTACTGAGGCTACGGGAGGTGATGATAACAATGTTGGGGTCTTTACAAGAGTAAGTGTTGATAATGGTACAACGTATTATGCTATTGGGCATATGCAAACTAATTCCAGAGATAACAATAACGAAACAACAGTATCTTCGTCTTATATTATTAACGTTAATAGTATTTCTGGTGCAAACAAAGTGACCTTTAACTTTTTAGCAGACAGTGTAACTAGTGGGAATTATGTTGTTGGTCTGCCAAATACTTATTACATGAGATCTAACTTTACAATTAAAAGACTAGGGCCAGCACAATGAGTGGGCAACTTAAGATCAAAGCACTAGAGGCTACATGAAATACTTACTCCTGCTCCCGATAGCACTGGAATTCAACTCTACCAATTTAATTCAATCCTATAACTGAGCATCGTTATCATGCCAACAGAAGCCTCTTCTATCTTATCCTTAGTCCAAGAACTTGGATTTGGTCTTGCCAGTTTGAGCTTCAGTGCATATCTGATTATTTGGCTATTAAAGGCATGGGAGCGAGAGCGGTCTATTTGGATTGACAAGGATTCTCAAAGCGATTTGAGAGTCGCAGCGTTGCTTACAGATAATAGCAAGTTGCATCAAGAAACAACATCAAAACTTGCTGAATTACAAGCTTCCTCTAACACGCAACTTATGAACGTTGTTGAAAAATTAAATGTCACCTTGAACCAAATGAATATTTCGATTGCCGAGTTAAAGTCAACAATTGAAACAGCCGAAGGTATTAAAACAAGGTAGCGATGGCAAGTAGAGTCAACAAAAAAGCAATGCCTTGCAATAAGCCAAGGCGTGCCCCCGCAGGTAGTAAAAAGAAAAGAGTCGTCAAAGATTGTAGTGGTGGAAAGGAGAAGATTATTCAATATGGCGCAAAAGGATATGGTAACAATTACTCTGCCGCAGCTAGAAAATCTTTTAAAGCACGACACAAGTGTGCTTCAGCAACTAAAGGCACTGCAAAATTCTGGGCTTGCAAAGACTTATGGGGTGGAAAAGGAGGACATACAACGTCTAATCCGAAGGGCAGAAAAGGAAAATACTAATGAAGAAATCATTGCTGTGGATGGTCCTGTTGTCAACATGCGCCTTGCCGCCGCCAGTGCACTCGCAAGAAAAGCTGAACGAGGTTAATTATCCAACGTTATTCCTTCTCCAGTGGACATATCAATGTTCTCAACAGATGCAGCCACAGTTTTTGTACCGAGGAATGCCACAGCATCTGGCTTTGCAGTTTAGCATTCAGCAATGTTCCTGCGTGATCGATAAATTCCGCGAACATTACCGATACGAACAGGTTTTGGACATGGACGAAGGGCAGAAACTTTCTGCTGCAGACAAGATGACGAAGAAATGCATGATTGGCGTTAACACGGACAGGTCAACCTAATGGCAACAGCAAAGAAAAAGACAAAGCCAAAAGACGCTTGCTACCACAAAGTAAAAGCCAGATACACCCGCAACGGGGGAACTTGGCCATCAGCTTACGGGTCAGGAAGTTTGAGTAAGTGCCGTAAGGTTGGTGCTAAAAACTGGGGGACAGGTGGCCGCAGCAAAAAAAAGTAATTCGTTACGAACGTGGTTTAATCAAAACAAAGGAAAAAAAGGTTTTGGTAAATCTGGTGGCTGGGTTGATTGCAAGACTGGAGGCCCATGTGGCAGGAAGTCTAGAACAAAATCTAAACGTGCGTATCCCGCATGTAGACCCACGATGGCACAATGCAAAGCTGGACCAACGAAACGCAAAACTAGCAGCAAGAGGGTGAATTGGAAGAAATCCTAAAGAATCTGATTACAGACACAGTGTCCGACGCCGTCTCAGACGCTGGAATTGAAGCGATTCCCGATCCCAGCAACGAAGAAGCGATTGATTTTATTCTTTCCGTACCACCCGATGCGAGTGCTGAAGACATGGCGTGGGGCGTGGCGGATGTACTGCTCGACACAGGCGCAGCAGAGGGGATTGCCGCATTGTTCGGCGCCCCCGTGATGGTCGTCGTAGGGCTAAAGGTTTTCAAGAAGTGGCGTCAGAAGCAAAGGAAAACAGCATGAGTACTGTCGAATCCAGTCCCCATTTTTCCCGCGAGGAATTTGCCTGCTCTTTTACGAACAATTGCGCGATGGACTTAGAAATGGTTCAAAAGTTAGAAGCGTTGCGCGAGGAGTTTGGACAACCGATGCGACTATCTAGCGCCTATCGTGACCCGAAACTTCACCCACGCGAACGTATGAAGCCGAATGGGCCAGGGTATCATGGGCAGGGTAAAGCCGTAGACGTATTGATCTATGGGGCGGATGCGATCCGGTTACTCAAGCTAGCAATCAAGCATGGATTCAATGGAATCGGAATCAACCAAAAAAAAGATTTTGCCCAAAGATTTATTCATTTAGACACAAGAAAACCCGAAAAATCAGCTATTTGGAGCTATTAAGTGAGTACGATTAAGGCTAATGAGTTTCGTCATCTCAGTAATAACGGAGTCACTGCCAATATTGTTTTAGACTCTAACGGAAACACGGCTCTTCAAGGGATGACTGCTTCTGGCACGGTTACGGGGAATACCGTTGTTTCCAACGGTTCTGTTACGGGTACTCAGTTGATCAGTAATATAACAACAGGGACGGCTCCACTGACGGTAGCATCCACCACGCTAGTTACTAATTTTAACGCGGCTCAACTGAACGGGAAGACACATGGTTCTACGGCTGGAGATCTTCCGGTTTTAGGGGCAGACGGAACAGCCAGTACGATCAGTGTGGATTTGCTAGGCAAGGCAACTCCTACTGGAGCGTTCGTTGGAACCACCGACACGCAAACTTTGAGTAATAAAACACATAACGGAAATTTTGCAATTACTGACGGGACATTGGCAGTCAGTGGAACCGGCGCAGGGATCACATGCACGGGCGACATCACCGCGTTTTTCACTTCTGATATACGAAAAAAGCGCAATGTACGAATGATTTCGTCTAATCCCTTGGCAGATATTTCTGTTTTACGAGGAGTTCGTTTTGAATGGTTAGAAGAGCATCCATCGGGTGGAGCTTCCAGCGTGGGTGTGATTGCTCAAGAAGTGCAAAGAGTTATTCCAGAAGCTGTCATTGAACGCCCTGACAGTACATTGGCGGTGCGCTATGAACTGATTATTCCTTTGTTAATCGAATCCGTTAACCAGTTAAGCAAGCAAGTTCAAGAACTCCAACGAGCGATGGAATGATCCAAGAGCAGTCGAGTTTCGGCGGGGGGCTGAATACGCTGCTTCCTGGCAATCGACTGCCGGACGGAGCTAGCCAGTCACTGATCGATGCAGAAGTTTATGACAATACCATCCGCCAAGCAGAAACGTTCGGAGGCGATGGTGGAGGCCAGCGTTTTTTCTATGAAGCAGGGGAAACGTGGGTAGGTTCGGCTGGATTTGGAAACACGGTTCAAGCTGTTCAATTAATTGTCAGTTCCAATACATCTAGTTCTGGGAATGCTGAGTACACAAGCCCACTGATTGTCAATCCAGGGATTGTTTACACGGTCACCAGCGGTGATGTAATTACAATACAAGATCAGATCAAGGGCCTGTTCCAAGCCAACTCTTTTGTTGAATACTCTGAGGACCTTTACATTGGTCGAGATTCTTATTCAATTAAAGTTGCAGCCAACGGCGTAAACGCTGGCAACAAAACACTTCAGTTAGAATCTGGTGACGTAGACAAAGTACATGTTGGAGACAGGCTGGTTGCTAACGAATCAGTTGTTCCTAACGGTGCAATCATCACAAGCATCATTGCAGCATCCGATCAGATTGTAATTGATGTCACTCCTTCGACAGTATCTTCAACCACACTATTGGTTGTAGACAGCACACCTATCCGTATCCTCGACGGCAATCTAAACTCCACCTTTCGGATGGGTTTAGAGGTTCCCGAACCAACCATCAGTTTTCGACAAGTCGGCACAAACGCAGATCGTTCCAGCAGCCATACTTCCTTGTGGTATTCAACATCGGCGGGGTATTACCCAATTCCATACCAATATGGGCTGGCCAAATTTGATGATGCGACTGGCGCAGAGTCAGGAATGTCTACGTTGACTGATCCTGCGAACAGTGCCAGTTCCTTGTTAAAAAACGCCAGTAACATTAACCAACCGGCGCTTGTTGAGATCAGCGGAATCACTACTGGGAAATATGCTCTTTATCGCACAGGAGGGACCAGTAGCGTCATCAAGAAAGTGGCGAACATTTACTATAGCAGTGTTATCTCAGGAACAGTTTCTGTTTCAAACACAACAGATTTGAACATTACGGTCAACAATCTGCCTTCTGGCACAGCGCGGCTAAATTGGCACTCTTTCAATGGTTGTGAATACGGTAACAAGACAGCAGATATCACAAACTACAGTTCCATCTCTTCGGGCACGGCTACGTTCACACTGTCTCGCACGGCAGGTTCCACTCACAACGTTGACATCCTAGTTGAAATCATACTGAGCGACGATTCGTTTGAACGGGTGTTTGTTCCAATTGCGTTCGCAGTGGATACACAAAGCACAATCAACAGTGGAAATTTTTTGGATTTTGTTCCATCGCGTGCGTTGATTGACATTCAGCCAATTTTGAACACGAACCTCCCACCGTACAACATGACCTTTGTGACAGAGGTCAATAATTTCTTCTTTGGTGTCAATGGGAGGACGCTGTACATATCTCGCTTCAGTGACCCCAACAACTGGCCTCTAGCCGGATACCTATCATTCGATAACAACATCACCGCTTTGGGAAAACGAGGGTCCGATCTTCTGGTCTTCACCGATTTCTCCCTCTATCGGGTCTTTGGTTCCACCGCCGATTCGATGCGGAAGGTTAAGGTCCCTACGGTGGAAGGGGTGCCTGCAGGGCTTCACCGCTGTGTGCGAGAGATCCAGCAAGGCGTGATGTATGTCAGCCCAAATGGATTATGCTTTTTTGATGGTGCGAACGTAACCAATATCAGCAAAGGGTTGCTCAACAAATTCTCTCCTCCAGCCGAAACATTAGTCAATAACGTAGCAGGCGTGGCAGACAACCGTTACTACCTACTGTCTGCCGACAGCACCAACGATGGTTTTGTTGTGGACATGCGTCAAGGCGTTCGTATCGCCAAAACAAAACTGTCCGCAAACTCCCTCCACTACCGTGGGCAAACCAACAAACTGTATTCCGAAAGTGGCTATCTGGGTGGGGGTGCTGCAGCCACCTTTGAAATCCTGACTAAGGATTTTGACGGTGGAGATGTGCAAGAACAGAAAGTTTATCGGGGCGTTCGGGTTCATGGCGAAAATCTTTCTGGAACGTTGGAACTCCTCATCGATGACGTGGTCACCGATACCTTCACGCTTCCTGGTACGGAGTTCGTGGAGCGGATGTTTCGGTGTGCAGATGCGCGAGTGGGACGCAGAGCCACAGTTCGCATTCAGCAGGGGCAAGGGCGGTTAATCAGCATCAGTGTGGAAATGGACACACTGGCCGAACAAGCGTTCCGCCGGTGGGATTTTGTTGAAATACAATATACTGGATCAATAACCGCCAGTGTGTTGATTGATGGTGTAGAAAAAATTGCAGCGACAACACTGACAGCTTCTCCGACAGAAGAAGGGTCTGTGGCCCAGCTTTACTTTCCTGCGTTGACAGAAGGATCGGTAGCTCATTTGGTTTGCACAGAAACCGAAGCGAACGAAGTTAGTCGTATTCAATACGCAACAGAGGCGATATGAGTCAGTTGCGAGTTGCGGAAACAGAACTGTATCAAGAAATTGAAGACGAACGATTGAGGGAAACCTTACGGCAGTTGACACAGAACAATCGCAACCTGCAGGCCCAAGTGGATGAGATGAAGGCGCGAATCGAACTACTGGAGTCCTTATCTAATGATTAAGCCAAGGGTCATCGCACAAGCATTGCGAGTCGAGTACAAAGGACAACCTAGCTTCAGTGTGCATGTTGATGGACAAACGTTGGTCAATGAGCAGGCACTACCGAGCCAAGCTCAAAGAAAAACCAGAAGAGTGCTACTGCCACCTGGACTGGTTGGCTACGTCCTTCAAGTAACAATCAATGATCCGGCAGTAAGTCGATTTCAATTGGAAACCATTCCAGTTGAACAATTTGCAATTCAACAATTGTATCACTACTGGGAAGTAACGTTCGATCAGTCTGTTGAATTGCGGCTCAACATGGACGAGGTTGCCCAAAAAGCGAACAATCTAAGTGACACAATCATTTTGACAGCTAGGGACAGCCGCAGACAGGACACTCGTAGGATCTACTATCCACCGTTGCGGTGGGGGTATGTCCCAAACTTGGAGCAAGTCAACATTGGGACTACAGATGGTCAGATCCATCGTGCAACGCCTGTCGCACTACCACTCAGGTACTACCGAGGACTAAGAGATCATTCTGAAATCCAGTTGACATATCAAGGGTTCGTGGATCTGCAAATTTACCTCGACGGAGACATGATTGGTCAATTCAATTTAGATGCAGCGTTGGAAGAAAGCGCATACCAGACAACAAAACACTACCTGCCAGCGGGAGGGCGGGGGCACACACTTCAGTGGATTCAGTACGGCGGCGATGGAGAAATTGCCTTGTTAGAAAGTGACATCACCCTGACCGACTTACAACAACCAGAACAACCAGTACCAGTATAGGGTCAAAATGATTGGAGATTTTGTTAGCGGAGTTACGAACGCCTTTCAAGGCTTCATGGGCAACAACCGGAAAACCCCATCGATGTCGGCAGGTCAGCTAGGTTTCAACCAAGGACAGTATGATCAGTTGACCAATCAAAGAGATGCCTTGCTGCCCAGGTACAACAATTTGGGAAATGTTACGAACCAACAACAGCAGGGATTTCTAAGCCAGCTACAAGGGGTGACTAGGGGATACAGTCCTTTGCAGCAACAGATTGGTGGCTATGCCGGAGGACTAGGAGGTCTACGGGCAAATTACGACATGCTCAACAATCGGATTGGCCAGCAAATGCAGGGCATGGGTGGAGTCATGCAGGGGTACGGCGATTTGAGCGGTCAGATCGGCAACACGATGGCAGGGTTTGGTGGGCTAGGAAGTCAATCGGCAGCACTATCCGAAGGCTACGGTGGACTGAATCAAGCACTTTCTGGATTGGGGCAAGGCGTAAATGCTGTCGGTAGCAACCGTGCTGGAATACTGGGACGAATGGAAGGCTTGGAAGGAAGAATTGATGGGCTGACCGGAATGTCTGGAGAGATTGGTCGCAGGATGGGAATGGCAGGCAATGACTATCGTGGACTAGTTGGTCAACTGGCAGGAATGGATCAAGATCTCAAAGGAATCAATACTGATCTCAGCGGAGACATTGGAGCCGTTCGGCAGTCTGGGCAGGATGTCGCAGGGCTGGCTTCTGATGCAGCATCCCTTCGTGGGGATCTAGCAGAATTACGAGGTCAAGCTAGTGATCAGTATACGGACACAGATGCGTTGCGTGGAGTGTCCCAACGTTTGCGCGAAGGGCAAGAAGGGATGATTGGTGATGCTGCCACTCTCCAAGCCCAAGCAGGGGACATCAATGCTCTTACTCAAGACCAGGGGATGTACGCAGGGCTGGCAGAGCAAGCACGCAAGGGGCAAGAGCGAGGAGCAGAAGAAGCCCAACGTAGAGCGATTGCTCAGTCTGGTGGTGATGCGCGGGATGCTCAACGAATGTTAGCGGGTGCCGCTGGAGATCGAAAAACGGCTGCTGCAGAAGCAGCACGGCAGGATCAGTTGACTGCTGCGAATCAAAGCATTCGCAATCGACAAGGGATGATGGGGCAGCAAGGTGGATTCTTGGGCCAACGTTCGGGGTTGACACAAGCAGCCCAAGCAGGCGTGGGACAAGAAGCCAATCTGCTAAACCAGCGGGGGAATGCACTGGGGCAGCAAGCCGCACTGGCAGGACAAGAAGCAGGGTTGCTTGGACAACAAGCTAATTTGATGGACCGAGTTGGACAGTCTGCTGCTCAAGCTGCTGGTTTGACAGCACAACAGGCAGGACTGCAATCTGGAATGGTTAACAACCGTGCGAATCTAGTCAACAATCAAGCGAATATGATCGGGAACCGACTGAATGCTCTCCAAGGTGAATCTGGCCAAGTCGCACAGCAACTAGGGGCACAAGGACAGATCGGCAACTTACTGAACCAACAGGGCGCACTTGCGAACACAGGACTGAACGATTTACGGGCACAAGCTGGATTCTTGGGGCAGCAAGGTCAAAACATGGGGGCACAAAGCAATTTGCTTGGCCAACAGGCTGGATTCCTCAATAACCGTCTAGCAGGCCAAGGGATGCAAGGAAACCTCTTGAATAATCAAATGTCAGGGTACGGACAGCAGATGAATGCGTTGGGGCAAATGGGTCAAAACTTCGGACAGCAGGCCAACTTGTACAACAATCAAATTGGCGCAGCCATGAACCAAGGACAGTTGTTGAACAATCAAGGAAGTATGCTCAACAACATGAGCGGCATTGGTCTAAACAACGCTGGTTTCATGGCAGGCATGTACGATAGACAACTCCAAGATTATGTGGCCCGTCAGAACGCAATGGACCAAGCACGACTTGCAGCCGCCGGAATGAACTTCCAGGGCAGCATGGCCAACTACAATCGACCAAGTGGATTTGATCAGTTAACGCAGGGACTTTCTGCTGTCAGTGGATTTTTCGGGAGTTAATAATGGCAATCAATTACAACGCAGGGTTCCTGCCACAGCAACTATATCAAAATATCTTTAATGCCCAACGGGCGGGGTTGGAAGAGCGAAATCGTAGAGAGCGCGAACGTTTCCAAAATCTAGGAAACATCGCAGGAAATTTTATTAGATACAATCGAAACAAAGGGGACCAACAACTCAAGGATTTTGAGGAAAGGTATAAGACCCAACGTTCTGAATTGGTTGGATCGCGAGACAAGTATGACCCCAGAGCCACAAAATTTAAGGAAATTCAAGATCAGATCAATTTGCTAGACCAAGACTACGCGAACATGAAGCAGGAGTTCAACCAGACTGGATTCCTCAACATGGGCCGCGATCAGTCTGTTTTGGACCTGCCGGATCGGACAGGCCCTTTTGCCAAAAAACTGATCAATCCAAGAACCGGCGTCCCCTTTATTGGAGGACCAGGAAAAGCTTTTGACGATGAACCTATTGGCTATTTCCAGCCTGCCAGTGTGGACCCAGAAGGTACGAAGGAAGCGTATGCTTTAAGGGACAAGCAGGCAGAGATGGGTTTTTTGACGAAGGCGCTGAAACAAAGAGGAGTTGATACAGCCCAAACTAACTTAGATTTTGTTGGAAAGTTTCAAAAAGCTAAGACAAAAGCTGAAATTGATTCTTTGTTTCAAACACTTGGCAATGAAGATTTGCAAAAACTGATACGAACTGTTGAAGGAGAGGCCCAGTTAAATAAAGGAAAAATTGCAAACGAAATTTTTGGAGATCAAACTTCCTATGTTATTGAAAGGCTAAGACAAAAACTTGGCGAACAAAACATTGCTCAACTTGATTTTTTGCGCGATTCCATTGAGCCAAAATTAAATTTAGCCCAAGGTCAGGCAAACATCCAAGATGAGAGTTACCAGAAAAGGGCAGGGATTGACACAACCGAACAAAGAAAACGTGGACGCGACGCTGCTCAAACTGGCTTGGAATATCTTGGTCCCAGAAGAGCTATCGAAAATGCTTTTGATATAGCTAAGTACAGCGACATGACACCCTTGGTCGCGAAAAGGAATAATTTAATTGGTGATGACAACCAAAGAAGAGAACTTGAGACGTTTCGTGAAAAGTTTGGATTGGAAACAGGCAAAGCTATCGCGTTATTAAACCTTCGCAATAAATTTGCAAACGAACAATTAGAATTAAAGAACAAGCTTTCACAAAAGACTCCAGCACAAATTGAGGCAAAAAGAAGAGAAGATTACAGAAAAGCATATAAAGAGTTCTTAAACGAATTAATCCCCGAAGGTGGGTTTTTGGATGGTGAATTTGGACTTCAAAATGCTGTTGCACAAGCAAGAGAAATAACTGATGAAATCTATGGTCCACTTGGTGGTGGGGCTTCTATGCCTAGCTATGGAGATCTGAGAGGGGATCCTGCTGCACAGACACAATCGCCAGTCCAGCAAACGCAGGGGATGCTTCCACAAGAAGCACGTCCATTAGACACAGACATTATTGAACAAGGGCTGCAACTTGCGGAACAATTCCCTGGTGTTGCTGGCGCAGGCCAGATGCAACAAATGGCTTCTGAATATTTAACTATTCTAACTAGCATTGAAAAAGAGCCAAATCCAGAGACTCAGATTCAAATGCAACAAAGGCTAGTTGAATTGCAACAACAAATGCAGCCGGTGTTTAACCAACTAGAAACCATGAGTAAGTTGCCACCTCGTCAACAACAACAAGCCAGACAAAACCCTGTTAGTTCAAAAGAAGAAGAAAGAAAGTTTGCTTCTGATCCTAGAAGTCAACGTGCTAAACAACTGAACGAAAGAAGAATTAATAACGCATCTGTACAGCAAATGGAGTCTACAGTAATGCGATTGGCTGCGACTGCGAACGCATATATTCAGCGAGGCGTTGATGTAGAAAAAGCACAACTTCTCAAGGCTGCTGCTGATTCCTTTAGGGCAGATCCAGAAAACATGGAATCAACTAGGAAGGCGTATCAAAATATTTTAGCGATCAACCAACGTTTGGGACAGGAATGACTCCACAAGCACGGCAATACTTAGAACGAAAACTTAGTTACGTTCCCCGCACCGGCAATGTACTAGAGGACTACCGCCGTAGGCGGGATCGACTAAAAAGAGAAATGGACAGTATTGGGGTCCCTAATGAAGACGAGGACACCCGATACAGTGTCACCATGTCCCTGCTGGGGCCAGAACCCATTCAAGAGGGCGGATTCCTCAGTGAGCGGGTTCCGGCAGCAGCAGGGCGAGGGGCAGACAAGTTCGGATTGAACGTTGGCGCAATGGCAGAATACTTCGGACAAGGGTTAGGTTCCGAAGGGTTAGAAAGCTTTGGGCAGGAGATGGCGGCACGGAACCGTCAACTGCTGGAACGTTCGCCTGCGCCTTACGCTTCGCCAGAGGAGCAGGAAAGACAGGGGTATTTAGGAAGAGTCGATGATCTGATTCTGCAAGCTGGAGAAGAAACAATCGGATCTGCTCCTGCTATTGTCCCACCGTTGGTTGGTGCAGCCGTAGGTGGCGTCCCTGGAGCCGCTGGAGGTTTTGCCGGAGTCCTAGCAGCCAATGCTGCTTTGGAAGGTGGGAGTACCTACAGTAATCGCAAGCAGTACTACATGCGTCAGGGGCTACCGGAGGATCAAGCAGCACAACAAGCAAAAAAGGAAGCTGACGAGGTTGCAATTGCGAACCTGACGGACCCCGAACTAGTGGCACTCGCTGGGATTCAAGGGGGATCGGGGGCTATTGCCAAGAGTTTACTTCCGAACGCTGGAAGAGCCGCGAGGTACGGGGCAATTGGAGGGTTGCAGGCTGGGTCAGGAGGACTGCAAGAAGGCAGGCAGTATGAGGTAAGTGAAACGGCCACCGGCAACCCGATGACCACTGGAGATCGATTTTTATCTCCAGAAGGCCGGAACGCTATGCTGGTTGGAGCCATCGCTGAAGTGGCACCAACCATCGGAGAGGCAGCACTAGCTGCAGACCCCCGTGTCGATCCAGTAGCTACTGATCTCAAGCGTAGGACACAGGATGCTGCAGCCGAAGCTGTCAACGTGGATAACGAATTGGAAGCCCAACGGCAGGCGGCTGTTAGAGAAAGAGAAGAACAACTCCGAAGAGAAAACAACGACATCCAAGACGCGATTAAAAAGCAGCAGGAAGCCCGAAAGCGTCAGATTCAGATTGAACGCGAACGGCTCAAGTTGATGTCGGAACGGGCACGCTATCGCAAAGAAACTGATCCAATCAATTTCACAATGCGTGACTCTGCCATTGAAATGGGCGATGGCACAACATCGGACACACAACGGAAACAAATCGCAGACGACAAACTCCCAGGGGAACGAGAAGCAGAATCTTTGCGAATTCCTAAGTCTGGATTGTGGCAAGACGGCGAAGAGATTACAGATCCAACGTTCGATTTTGGCCGTCAGAAACAACCTGGAGAAGATGTAGACTTTACGATGAAAGAAGGCGGATTTGATTCTCGCCTGCCTACAGCCCCCGAACGTCCTGCGCCCGAACCAGAGCCGCAACAAGAATTCACCATGCGGGATTCGGCTATCGAAATGCCTGCTGGCCCTATCGAACAACCTGCCCAACCAGCGGCTCCTGCACCTCGCCAGATCGAAGAGCAACAGGACTACAATTATCCTGTGCCAACGGCACCAGCACCTGTGGAGCAGGAAGCTGACCTTCGGGTTGAAGACCCGATGGAGATTACTCAGGAGGATGTCACGCCAGCCCCAGAAGAGGACACGCTTTCTACTGAGGTGGCTGGGCAGGTGGCTGGGCAGGATTCTGTTCAAGACACAGCACCCTTACCGGAAAGCTTACCGGCGGAAACATTAGAACCAACTCCTGCCGATGAACTAAAGTCCGACCTCCTCCGTAAAAAAGAAGCAGCCACACAAGCTTACGAAGAGATGGACGAATCCCTCTTTGGAACTAAAGAAGAGGACAAGCTGGATGCTGCAATGGAAAAGGCGGATCGGGCTTACGAACGTGGACTGGCCAAGGCTCAGAAGGAGTGGGACAAGCTGAGTGCAACCACCGGCAAGAAGGGCACCCTTGCACCCAACCAATTGCAGAATGCCGAACGCCGGACCAAGAAACTATTTGAAGATGTTGGCCTCCGACGTTCGCAAGCTGACCCACTGGTCTACGCGGAGAAGCTGATTGAGTTCGGCAAGGAGGAGATGGCGAACACTACACCAGGACAAGCCGATGTAGTGCAAGGCCGAAAGCGGGAGGATTTTGATGACACTTATGGGATGGATGATGAAGCAGATGGAGCCGGTGGAATGTATGCCGGATACGGAGATTCCAACCAGTACAATGATGACAGTGCCAGAGATTTCTTTGGAGATAAAATCTCCTACTCTTCTGCCAGCCGCCCCACCAGTGCAGGTCCGTCTACGAAGTTGACGGCGCGGCAGGTCAAAGCTGCGATGGAAGGGGTGAAGTCTGTACTCAAGAAACTGGACCCCAACGGAGATCGGGTGACGGTGGCTGCGAACAAGGCTGAAGCGGTGACCAAGCTGCGGGAGATGGGACGGGATCGGGATGCTGCAGATCTGGCAAAACGTGAAGATTCCCTAGAAGAAGGATTTACCCTAACGGATACCGGAAACATTGTGCTGATCGCAGATCAGATCCAAGGGAAGAACCTTCGGGAGGCGGTGGATCGAATGGTCGAAGTTACCTTCCATGAGGCACTGGGCCACGCTGGGCTACGGGGTCTGATGGGAGAAAAGTTCAATGATTTCATCAAGAACTTTGGAATCAAAAACAACCGGAAGATTGATAACTGGCTGAAGACAAACGATGCACGGCCTTATGTGAACAAGGACCGCAATACCCAGATTGAAGAGTACATTGCCAAGAACTTTGCTGAAACTGGTGCCAGAGATGTTGGCTTTGTCGAAAATCTTGCTCAGAACGTTCTGAGTTCGCTGGGTCTGCGGCAGTATTCGGAAACGGCGTTGAAGAAGATCATGCAACAGGTTCAACAGGAATTTGTTGATGGAAATGGGAATATCATTGAGGGGGCACAGCGGGGGTCAAGGAATGTGGAAGAGGAGGTGGATGCACCTAAGAAAAAACTCAGACGAGTCTCTTATAAATTTCCTGCAGGTTTGAAAGATTCTCAAAAGTACATGGATTTTGTTGATCAAAACATGCAGTTGTATGGGAAGTACGTCACTCCCGAACAACTTCAATCTGCAATTGCTGAGTTTGTAAAAGGTAAGAAAAACAAAGAGTCTTTGTTGACGTATGAAAACCTAAACAAAATCGGAGAAGTTCTTCAAAAAAAATCAGAAATCTCTGAACGAATGAAGCAAGGGATTCAAACTGAAATTCTATCTTCCCGTAGACCAAATAATCTAAAACAGCAAAGAATCCAATTGATTGAAAAACTTCGCCAAGGAGAAATTACCAACGAACAATATGATCAGTGGATTGATGAAAATGATCCGATTATGACGTTGGGCGAAAAGTATGGAATTGAAGGAGGCGTTCCCACTCCAGCAACCGACGCGGAGATTGAGGCACACACCGGCGGGATCAAGAATGCCGGTAAAGCCGTAGGAAAGGTCCTAGACAAGGATGTCAATATTCCCGATGGAACATTGGTTGGGAATCGGCTGGATATTCCAGCGTACACCGATTTCGACTCTTGGATTGTTACTCTGCACGATGGAACCTCCAAGGGTGGAAATGCCTTGGCCTACGGTGCAGCCGCTAAAATCAAAGGACATCCAAGTTTGAACGGAAAGGTTGAATTTGCAACTGCTCCAAAGCAAGCTTTTCAAATTGCTGGAGGACGGAGCAAAAGCACTATCGCACGGATGCGTGGTGGGTATGTCAATCAAGACCGAAACAGCCTTACCCAAGAGGCTCAAGATATTATTAAAAACAAGACTCCAAGCTGGGTTGAAGTTGGTATGAATCCAAACCGTGCCAGCTATTTTTATGACAAAGGAAATGCACGACCATTATTAGCTGCTGACGAAGTCATCCAAGTTGGCGCATTAGTCCTTGCAAAAAACCCTACCTACGGTACTAAAGACGATTTTTCATTTGTAGACAAAGAAACTGGGAACACCATTCGTTTTTCCAGCCGCCCTACTTCCAACATCATCGGTGGTCAGGTTCCACTGTCGAACTGGACAACTCCGACAGAATCGAAGATGGATGATTTCATCTACACGATGCAAGACAAGATGGTCGATACCAAACGAGTCGTCGAATCTATCAAAGAAGCTGTCGGCAACATTGACGAACGTTGGAACCCATATCTGCAAGAAGAACTGTACCACGGACGAACTGCCAAGGAGACAAAGAACTTCCTCAACAATGAACTGAAACCACTGCTGGAAAACCTTCAACGGTTCGGCGTCAGTATCAAGGATTTTGACAATTATCTGTGGAATCGCCATGCGGAGGAACGCAACATCCAGATGGCCAAGGTCAACCCTGACATGCCAGACAAGGGATCTGGACGGACCACTGCAGAAGCCAGAGACTACCTAGCCAACCTATCACCACAAAAACGCAGGATCTTTGAACAACTAGCCCAACGTGTGGACAACATCACGTCCCAGACTCGACAGATTCTCAAGGATTCTTCTCTAGAGGCTGCAGAAACAGTAGACACTTGGGAAAGTACTTACGAAAAATATGTACCCTTAGAACGAGAAGAGTTTGACTTCCAGCCGATGCAACCTGGGGCAGGAATCGGCCAAGGATACGATGTTCGTAACCCTGCTTCCAGACGTGCTGTCGGTTCCGAACGCGGCGTCATCGATGTCCTTGCGAACGTTGCCCTGCAACGCGAACGTGCGATTACCCGATCCAACAAAAACAAGGTGGCCCAAGCTGTCTACGGGCTGGCTGCACAAAATCCGAACACTGACTTTTGGTTGGTCATCGATCCTGCTGGACAGAAAGATGTGCGGCAGTTAGCGCAAACACTGCAGAACATGGGTCTGCCTGCAGATATTGCTGAAAACTTTGCCAAGGAACCAGTCACCACAACCACAGACACAAGAACAGGATTGAAGGTCAGCCGGATCAACGCTTCCATCCGAAGTTCTGACAATTACCTTTCCACTCGTATTAATGGGCAGGACAAGTTTGTCATCTTCAACGCCAAAAACCCATCCAGCCAGCGAATGGTCCGGTCCCTCAAGAACTTAGATGCTGACCAGCTTGGACGAGTCATGGGAATCTTGGGGAATGTCACACGATGGATGACCTCCGTCAACACCCAGTACAACCCAATCTTTGGTGTCGTCAACCTCCTGCGGGATGTGCAAGGCGCTTTGGTCAACCTGACCAGTACCCCTATTGGGAACAAGCAAGCCCAGGTAGCTGCAGGTACTCTTCCTGCCCTCAAAGGCATTTACTCTACGCTTCGTGGAGACACCGCACGCCAGAACCAATATTCTCAACTTTGGGAAGAATTCCAGCAAGAAGGTGGTCAGACTGGATACAAAGACATGTTCGCCCGATCTGACGAACGGGCCACCGCGTTGGAAAAAGAACTCAAGGGCTTGTCTGCAGGCAAACCAATGAAAGCCTTGAGGGCCATTCGCGATTGGCTGTCTGACTACAACGAAGCGATGGAAAATGCTGTCCGGTTATCGGCGTACAAGGTAGCCAAGGAACAAGGAATGAGCGTTCAACAAGCAGCATCCCTTGCCAAGAACCTAACGGTCAACTTCAACCGCAAAGGCCAAGTCGCTACCCAAGCTGGTGCCCTTTACTCTTTCTTTAATGCTGCAGTTCAAGGAACGACTAGAATGGTCGAAGTCCTTCGGGGACCTGCAGGCAAGAAAATTATCTACGGTGGGTTACTACTAGGAACAGCCCAAGCTGCTCTACTGGAAGCTGCAGATTTTGATGAAGATGAACCGCCGTATTTTGTTCGCGAGAAAAATGTAATCATTCCATTAATGGGTGGCGGTTACCTGACGATCCCCATGCCACTGGGATTGAATATTATTCCGAACACCAGCCGAGTCATTACAGAATTTGCTTTGTCAGGATTTCGGGAACCAACCAAACGTGTCGGACAGATTACTGGTTCTCTTTTCGATGCCTTCAACCCCATCGGCAACGCTGGCTGGTCGGTGCAAACCATTGCTCCCACCGTTGCAGATCCATTGGTGGCTTTGTCAGAAAACCGCGACTGGACCGGCAGGCCCATTGCAAAAGAAGACATGGTCAGCACCCGTCCGACTCCTGGCTATACCAGAGCAAAGGAAACGGCATCCACCCTCAGTACTGGACTGGCATACTTCCTCAATTTGGCCAGCGGTGGAACGGACTACCAAAAGGGACTGTTCTCGCCAACACCAGATCAACTGGATTACCTTGTAGGGCAAGCCTTCGGGGGTGTGGGACGCGAACTTCTGAAGGCGGAACAAACGGTCACCAGTGGATTTACTGGAGAAGAATTACCTCCGTACAAGATTCCACTGGCTGGCCGTTTTTACGGCAACACTGAGTCTTCTGCTGCCGCCAGCAATCGTTTTTATACGAACATCACTCGCCTCAATGAACATGAAGCTGAAATCAAAGGACGAAGGGAAAATCGGGAAAATGTTGCCGAATACCTACGGGATTACCCAGAGGCGCGGCTGGCAAGCTTTGCGGGGCAGGTAGAAAGAGCGGTGAGGAAACTTCAGAAGAGGAAACGGGACATGCTAGATCGTGATGCTTCTAGGTCTTCCATCGAAGCTATCGAAAAATTAATTACCAGACGAATGCAGACACTCAACGACAGAGTGGAAAGATTTGCAGAAATGGCGAATTGATTTTTAGACAATTCGTCTATAGACTACCACCTCAGTCAGCCAGCCCAAACACAATTTGTTCACTAGCGTTATGAACTCAATGGTGTTGACAGATAGGGATTATGGGATGAAAGCGGTTTTTCTCATATTTTCTGGGCTGGCGGCTTTTTCTCCGATCATCGGAGTTATCGGAGATATTGTCTAGCCGTCTAAGAACCCGCTATCCCTGATGTTTACTGGTGGCCAGAGGTGGAATTGAACCACCGACACACGGATTTTCAGTCTGTGCTTTCCTAACTGATATCATTGAACAATTTAGAAGTTTTAGACGATATAGGTGATATATCGGAGAAACTAGTCATTCCGGCTGAATATCACTGGCTTCCCTCCGAAACTGCTGACCAGCTTCTTCGCAACATTCAATCCTCTCCTATTAACTGGCATCCTTACGCCGTTCAACCTGGAGGTCTTCACTCCTCCGTACACTACAGCGATCAATTTCCAAAAGAACTGGAACCTCAGTTGATGCAAAGTTTTCAACGTGGAGACTTTTGCTACCGCTTTCGACGTTCGATTGAACATGTCCCCAACTGTCAATGCTGGTGGTGCGAGTTTCAAAAAAACTATTTGCAAACCACTTTCTTAAAAAAGCTTGGGGATCGACTGTCACAAAAACTAAGTCTTCAAGAAACCTTTGTCAGTATTTATTCTGCTGGCGATTTTCTTTCAACCCATCACGACAAAAACAAAGGTGATTACGCTTTTGTTTTAAACCTGACGTTTGATTGGAAATCTATTTGGGGAGGGGCTTTGCACATCTGCGGCGCACCTACCTCTACGGCAGTTGAGGTCGGCTACAACTCGCTGACTGTGCTAGATGTAAGCAGTCCGAATGGTCAAGACCACTATGTCAGTATGGTTGCACCATACGTTTCAAAACAGCGAATCGCAGTAACAGGATGGGTGAGCCAGAAAAATTAGATTCAATCAATTTGTCGCAGGAGGAGAAGCCCACCTCGCGCCAATAAACCGGCTAGTCTTGGAAACACCTTCCCCTTCGATGGCGTGAACAATCTCTCCACCCTCGACCAGCGTCTCTAAGAATTCTTTCATCCTTGCCCGATCAATCCCTCTGAACCGATTCGTCAATTCGCTCTTCGTTCGCCCCTTCTTCCGCTGCTTGCTGATGTAGTTCACGATGTCATTGAGATGACTGCCACGCTCTGGATTGTTATCCGCAATCGTGGGTAGCATCGCCTCAACCACCTTCTCCGAATACCGCACCAGTTCTACAGCGTAGCGCATGATCTCGCCATCCACCGTGGAACGTTCGTCTGCGGCTGCGACAATCATTGCCACCTTCCTAACTTTCCACGCACTGCGGCCCAGCAGATCCCCAGATCCTTCGCGATCTCTGTTCAAGGATTCCTTCCATTCGTGAATCTCCTGCTCAAACTCCATGTAGATTTTCTCAGCATCACCATCGCCCATCATGGATTTAGCAACCTTGGGAGTAAAAGTGGCGTTCTCTGCTGTGAACGGCACTTCCCCTGCTTTCAGCCCATCGTCCAACGATGCTTCTTCCCAGCGTTTGGCTAATTGCACCAACTCCTCTGGGGGAGAAGTCGCCATGAACGTACCGTTCAAGGGCCGATGGATCGGTGCTGGCTCCCAGCTACGAACGTGGAGAAAGCGGTTGATGTACCCATCGGAAAGATGTTCGGCTTTGAGGATACCGATGTAGTTCTTGGGCACAGTGGTCCCATAAATCGACAGCACTGGGAACTTGATTGATACCGAATGTTTCCCCTTACCCTTCCCAGGTTGGCCATCCGCGTAGTGCTGACCATCGTAAGTGCTGTTGATCAACCCATCCATTTTCATAATCGTTCGTGCCAACGATTGTTGAAACGAAGAGCCACTGTTCCCACCGGACAAGATCGGCTTCATCGCCTGCCCAAACTCATCCACCAGCCAAACCAGCCGTCCTTGCCGGTTCTCCATAGCAATTTCCAAGGCTCTTGAACCGGACATCTCGCCATCAAGAAATCGATTTCCAATTCCTGCGGCATCGGCAATGTTCCGCAAAACAGTACGGGCGTGTTCCTTTCCTGTCCCTGTTTCCGCCAGCCCTACCACATAGATCTGTGGTCGTGCGCCAGACAACCCTTGGTAGGAATGCCCCAGTAACCCTGCTGCGAACGCTAACGAGGCGCCGACATGCAGGATCGGGATTGGGCTGGATGTACTCACGTTCATCCAGCGGACTAAATCTCCAAGCTGCCCTGGTGGGTCCAACACCAACGGTGGAGGGACGATGCCCTTCTCCTTCGTTTCCTGCTTTCTTGCTACCTCTCGCATCTCCTCGACAGTGGGCTTCGCCTCCGATTCAACTTGGGCCTTGTACCTCCTATCAAAATCCGTATCCGCTTGCATGATTTTCTGGGCATATCCCTCCAGTATATCCTCGCCACCCAAGAACTTGATCAACTCATCACGGTCACTCAACTGTTCGCAGTGGCCATGCAGACACTTGAAACGCTGCCCCCCACTGTCCGTGCGGAGAATCACCGTGGAGGAGGTTCCATCGCTGTTCTTCGTATGCTGGGCACGGTTTGGACAAAGGACGTACACACTGTCCCCATTGTCTTGGATTACTTCCCCACGGGCACGGAACAGTGCGATGAAGTCAATGGTCGAGTAATCGTAGTAGACTTTTTTTTCTGTGAATAGTGGTGGAGCGGTGGCCTTGAATAATGGCTCCTCTTCCTCCTGCTTTTTGCCTCCGGTGAATTTGGGTTTTTCTGTTTTTGGTTTGTACGAATACTGAAGTTGAGAATCTAAAACCACTGGTAATTGATCCCAGTTCTCATAGAACCACTTGTATTCCTCCTTCGTGTCAGGATGAATCGATGGAGGAGCCACGCACTGCGTTCCTGCGCCTTGGACCTCCCCACCGTGTTCGTTGCCGTTGTGACCTTGGAACACAAATTTTTCTGGTGCATCACTCAAGACATAGTGATGCTTCCCGCCGGAGCCGGTGCGAACAATTCCACCCTGCTCCAGCCAAGCATAGCCCTTTCCATTATCTGCTAATTCAATGTGCTGATCCCAAAGAGATTCATCGTCGTAGTCGATGATCCGTAGGTACTGCCCATCCTTCAGCGGAATGCCCGCCAGCAAGCCAACGTTGTTGTCTGGCTCAAACATCCGCAGGACTTCCTCTACGTCTACCCCTTGATACTTCGCCGGATCAGTCCAATTTTTTTGGTATGGCTTCTTCCCTCGTAACGGAATTGGGCACAATCCCAACTCATGATAATGTCGGATGGCGGCATCACGCCGGAGCCGCCACCCTTCCACGTCCTCAGAAGTGGGTGTGGATGGTGGCTGTGGTGACATGGCGTTAGTCCGATAGGGTTTTGAGTTTTGTAGCTTCTTCGTTCTCTGGGATCATGTAGACCTGCCTGACCCAATTGAACCCTGCAACTCTGGCGATCAATGTGAAGAACTCCTCAAGTTCTTCGCTAGTGCCCAGATGGTTCATGGCCACCGAGTAGCGTTTCCCTGTGGTGTCGATCATTGTGAAATGGTAGCTGTCATATTCGTGCTTCTGTTCGCAACGGCTACTCATACTGACTCCTTTGTATGGATGCGAATAATTAATGATCCTTCCGATCCAAGCCACACCACCGGCAGGTTTCGCCACTGGCACGATGGTTGATTTCAAATCCTGGGCAGAACCTAGAAGGACGGGGTACTTCTTTTCTGACAGCAGAGTCCTCTCTCAGCCGTGAGGCTGTCGCGCCAATCTGCTTCTGGTATTTCCCTTTGTAGGGATGATCAGCATGTTCTTGCAGACAGTGATATGAGAGTTGACATACCCTCCAGCCTGCTTTGAGCATTATGTCGTTGGGAGATTGGTTATGTAATTCCAATGTGATTTCGCCCTCAAAACCTGCATCGATGAAGCCTGCGTTTTGAATTTGCAGGCCCATCCGACCTATGCTAGATCGTCCGTGGACGTGGGCAGCGTATCCGTTCGGAACTATTACAGATTCCATCGTGGTTGCCAGCACGAAAGCTCCTGCCGGTAAACGAAAAAGGTCTGTTTGAATCAGCGTCGTCCTACATGGCTGATCAAATTGTTGCAGTTCCACTACATCCAATGTACGGAATTGTTCCCCAAGCCGGAGGTCCACAGAGCACGGCCCGATGTGAACATCTCCAGGCAAGCAACCCCGCCTTACCAATTCATAAAGCTTATGGTCAGGCAGGATCATTCTTAGACTCCAGCTACTTGTTCTTTGGAACTGCCGCAGGAGTAGTCATAGAATCCCATAGTCGGATTCGGGAGGTTCGCAGCATAATCATACACGTCCGAATCACCATTCCTTTGTGCTTCTGCCTCATCAAAGAATGCCTTGAACATGATACCCATCTCCTTTAGTAGCTCATGAGCTTGCCGGTCTGACATCCGAACCACTTGAACGTCCCGATCCAGTTGCTGGAAATGCTTAAACAAATACGCGGTCTTTAAGACTCTTGCCTTAGAAGAACTCAGATCAGAAAACATGCTGCTGGGATTCCGCAGGGATCGGAGAATAGCGTGGCCTCCTCGCGAAATGTATTCAAAGTCCAGCGTTGTCAACGAATTGATTTCAAGAATCACATGCGCGGGATCAACCCCCTTTAGAATGGCTGCAATTGCTGCCACCCGCACCGATGTGGGAGAGATTGTTTTAATTGATCGTGGCAGCATGTCGTACACCTTGCCAAACTCTGATTCAATTAATGTTTCAATGTCTTGATGATTCGGCTTGATTTTATGTTGGAAATGACCACCAGTGGAGAAGTTGAACGCAAGCTTGAGCGTCGCAGCCAATTCATTCGTAATGTTCAACTGGTCTGCGACAGATCGCTTTGCCCCACCATCCAGAACCTTGTACGTTTCTGGTGAGAAACCCTCTGCCACCAACATCTTGATCGGCTTGTCTGCTTTGATGATGGCATTGAGGCGATGCTGTCCATTCAATAATGTTCCGTCGTTCGCAATGCAGATCGCATCGTTGTTTAGTCTCCACGCCCCTTCGGTCATGTCCCTCGCCAAAGTGTTTACATGATCTCTACGCAGATTTCGGTTGGAGGTGTTCCGCTCCAACAGTCTTTCCGCAAATTCGGGTGTGATGATCTTGATCTCAACTTTCTCGCGCTGTTGTGATGCAACGGTGTTCGTCCTTGCTAGTTTCATGGTGTCTTTTCCTATGAAATGACGAAAAAAAAGTGGCTCACTTTGGAGCCACGGTTATGGCACGTTGTGCCAATTGCTGAAGCTGGCGCACATTAAATTCTGTGTCTTGTGACCAGTCAATTTCGTAAGCTAAAAACATCTGAAGCACATCGCGAAACAATGGCGCACATGCAATCAACTTTGCGTTCGCACGATCCTTTGCACCAGAACGTCCTACCGTTTGGCAATCGGCGATTAGTTCACCTGACTTAGTCCGAATCTTTACCCCACCGTCACGGGTGTCCACTGCCCACGGTCCTGGCGTCGAGGCAACTGCCAGTGTCTTGTCGTAAGGCATTAGGCCATCGCCGGTTCTTCAGAGTACGAATTCGGTAGTAGAAAACTTGCCTGTTCTTGAAACGGTGGAATTACGGCGTATTCAATAATCCAACGGCCCTTCGTAATCCGTAGCTTCGGTGGGTTGTTCAAAACCCACTTGGCTAAGTCACGGAAAACATCTGGTCTAGCGTTCGGCCAGTTGAATTTCCTTCTGTTCTTCGATGCGTTTATATATCCGCGTACATACGTCTCCAACGGGTACTGAGAAGCAGGCCGAAGAGCAAAAGCTGGCATGTCCCGCAGGACAAACAACTCCTCGTCCCGCTGAGAATACCGCGCCTTCGGTGGTGTGGATTCATCTACTGAAAAATCAAAAAGAGTCACCATTTTCATTTATTCTTTCTCTCCATATTCCGTTTTCGGCCCATTGCCGTTTGCATTGTTCTTTGACTCGCTCACTTTTCAAACATCCGCAGGACTTGGATCGTCCTGACTTCAAAGTCTTGCCTTGGACTCTCGCTTTGTAGCCACACTCGCAGAGACACCACCACATAAGGTGGCCCCAATTTAACGTATTGTCGGCACGACGGAGGACCGTCCACCGTCCGTACTTGCGGCCACTCAGATCTTCAAATTTGTTTTCAAACGTGTACCACGGTTTTCTGCCGGATAATCTACTTCCCATGCCTCGCAATGATTAAAGGTGGGGATGGCGGCATCGTAGGGACTGGAACACCCATTATTGATTTCCGGTGATGAATGATTGACTGTTCTTTTCCAGAAATACTCACACCCCGTGGTGTGGTGACAGCCTTCACCAGTTGACCGCCGTTGTCGTCTAATTTTTAATGGCTTTCGCCAAGAGGCTGTCGATCTCTGCTCTCGAAACAAATGTCCGACGCCCAATTTTCACTCGTTTTAGCTTTTGCTGGCTCATCCAGTTATTGATTGTGTTTCGACTAAGCCGCAATGCATCTGAAACTTCTTGAACCGTCATGAGTGGGTGTTTTTCATTCTGCTCAGTCATTGGCATTCTCCTTAACAACATATTGTAAAATCAGTGAGGCGCAGCTTGGGACCAGCGTCCTAAGTAAGGCCCGTATCGCTTCGGTTGCCGACTTTCCAAAGACCCCCAAACCGCCGAAGGTTTGAAGGTTTCGCGTGGAGTTGATTGGCGTTGGTACAACGCTCTGAGGCCCAACAACTTTCCTCAGAAAAAGTCAGTCCGGTTACGCCTCCCATTCGATTCGATGGGGGAATGCAGACAGCTTGGGTTGTATGCGGGAACCCTTATTGCTTTGGTGCGCCATGAAAGTATGGAGTCATTTTTTAGGGAGGAGACTCCGCGCCCTTGGCCTGCCATTCCCCCGTCAATGTTCATTAGGCGACTTCTTCGATCTGCCAACCGCCACGGGATTTGGTTACCAGAAAAAATCTAGCCCAACGATGCGCGAAGGCTGCTGTGCGGAGCCGAACCATACCGGCTTCCCTCCTTTGCCCTTTGACTTCGTGGAACTGGATTTCCTCTGGGGTGATCACCAAGAAATCCGGCGTGTAGACACCCTTGTCCGCAATGCGGAGGCGGACCGCTTCATACGCCCAATTCGTGATCGATCCCGCTTGTTTCGCGGCCTTCAGATGCTCCGAGTATTGTTCCTCCCAGGAACTCCGGTAGCCCAAAGGCCGCTGCGCTGGTTTCGCCATATCTTGAAAATGAGAAAGATGATTGATTGACGGCAGAGGAACCCTCTTCTGCCGCTGGCGGAAGGACTTGGACTTTCCCCCCACTGGAAAGGAAACGTTCAATTTCCTCCTTAAAACCTGTCTCGCCTGTGATTTCGTTAACCTGCTGCAGACGTTCGGAAAACCGCTCACGAGAACGGACATCTGCTAAATGAAGACGGTTGATAAATTCTTGATGGGATTCACCTACGGTAGTTGGTGACTCCAATCTACGTTTCTGGTTTTCAATCTGGTTGACTCTGGTGATCCGCCGTTCGATGCACTTTGGGCAACGCTTCTGGCTCACCTTCGTTCGCATGAACTTCGTGCCACAGAAGAGACAAAGCTTGGGTTTCTTCAATGTCTCTTGGCGAACCATCAAACGCTCCAACCTTCTCCGCTCCATCTGCTTTTTGCTCATCCGCTTGTGGCGGCATTCATCTGAACAGGTCAGCTTCGTGCGGTTGGAGTTGATAAAGAACGGCTTGCCACAAACCTCACACGAACGTTCCTCCGTGTACGCCTTGCTGGAGCGTTCGTGAGGGCGTATCTGATGATCTTTCATCAAAACGGTACGTCTTCTTCTAAGTAAACGGTTTGATTTGACTCCTCTGCGTCCGCGTTCGGATCTTTTTTTGATTCATCCGCCTTGAAAGGGACGCTGTCGGCGTGGATCTCGTCTGGTGTCACCCACCTATCAATGTTGACCCACTGGCCCTTGTGGACCACTTGTGCGTAGGCGGACATGCCGACCAAATCCTCCAGTGCGGAGATCTGCTTCACTCCTGCAGCATGGAGGAAGGCACCCACGAATTTCTTCGTTCGGCCAACCTTCTCCCCCTTGTCCGTCGTGATCGTAGCCATCGGATCGTAGATATCCTTGAGGATGCCAGCGCGGTCAGGGTGGTTGTCTGCTTCAAATATGATTAGTAATTTGGGATCTCCATCTTTGTCACTAAAGCTTGTCCCATCCTTCTTTCCTTCCAATACCCTCGCACACGTCAACAAATGACGGCCTGGAGAAAGGCGGGGTTTATCTGCATAGCTGCCACCACTATTGGTGGACGGCTCCATCGCTACGAACATAGACATAGGCGACTCCTATTATTGGTTACGGTTTTCGTTGATCAGCTTGAGGAGATTGGCTGCATCCAGTGGGATCTCCTGCGGCAGGTTGAATCGGTTCTTCGCCTCAACGCCAGTCATCGGTTGGGTGTAAAGAATACGTTCGCCGGTGACCACGCCTTGGGTGGTTTTCTTGCCAAAATCGCCGGTGGTCTTCTTGACGTTGGTTTTGATTGTTGCGAACAGGATAGCGTCCGCCGCCTCGTACAAATCCGCTGCGATGTGCTTGTGTAGCTTCGATGTGTAGAGATCGTAGGATTCGCCCAAGTGTGGTTCGTTTACGCTGCGAATGGCAGCATGGCAGGAGATCGCAATCCCAAATCCCTTCTGCTGAAGGCGCTTGCAATATCGAATAAATTTTGCGTTTTTTTCACGGGCGTACATGTGCCCTTTCCCATACCCTGGCTCTTCGATGGAGGCCCATCCGTGGTCTTTGCAAACTGCCTCTTGAACCTTGACTTCAAACTTGTCGGCGCTGTCGAAGCAGACCCACTTGATATCACCACTCCGCTGCGCTACCTGCTCCAGTAGTAGAAGCTGGTCATCGAACGTCTGTTCTGACATGTCAATTGAACGGGCATCCAACTCGCCCAACCCCAAGTCATAATTAAAAATGAGATGATCTGGCAGTCCTGACAGTAACGTTGATTTGCCAACGCCAGGACGACCATTGATCACTAAAAATGGTTCTTGATGGTTGAATCCCGTGCGGATCAGATCATCCAGTAGTTTTGCGGCCATTTTGATACTCCTTGAATTTAGTGAGGGTTAATCGATACCCTCGTTTTCTCTCGTCTACTGTGCGGTAACCCTCCGGTAGACAGTCATTTTCCTCCAGTAACGTTCGCTCCGATGGCGTCAACCATCCGGCGGAAGGTTCCCAGACCATCTGTTGAGAGCGAGATCTCTGGATCTTCCGGCGAGACATAAGGTCGCGGTTGCGTTGGAAGAGGTCCAAGACCTTGTTTTCTTCGCCGCTCATTCATGAGCCTTTCGATTGTCTCCAGCCTCTTCACTTTCTGGATACGTTGGTCGTACAGAGACGTTGTAAGTTTTTTCAATTTTCTTCAGATACTCCGTTCCAGGGTTGACCTTCCCGTTGAGCCACTGGTGAACCAGCCACCGGCTGGTCCCCAGATCGTCAGCGAACTTGGTTTTCGTGATCCCCAAGCCTTTGATGAGCATGGAAATCGATTCCTTGTAGTTGCCACGCAACGAACGGTGGCAATGTGGGCATCGTTTCATGGTGATACGATTTCGTTGTATGGGATGAGATGGTCGCTGTGACAGCGGAACCAATAGCTGCAGTTGCGTTCGTTGCAGAACTGACTACTGCGGTTGGGTGGCCACCAGTCCAAGTCGAGGTAACGTTGGATCTGGTTAGCGCGAAGGAAAATGTTGGAGAGCGATTCCACTGTATGCTCGACTTCCATGATCGAACACGATGGCTTGCTGCTCCGGTTTAGATAAATAATGCGGGTGCGAGGAAGTTTGGAGAGTCCAAGGGAGAACGTCGTTGCCAGCGCATACACGCCCAACTGGAGAATCCACTCCGGTTTGGGCTTCGTCAACCTCGCGCTGGAAACCTTGCAGTCGTCAATGACAACCTCTCCATCACCTTCCTCGCCACGGAAATCCAAGTATCCAATCACAGGGATCGGAAGCTTGGCTGAGTGCAGGATAATCTTCTCCTGCGAACCCTTGAGGACGTAGTCACAGGCTGGCCGGAACTGCATGACTGCAGCTACTAAACGTTCTACGTCCTCGTCGGCGGGGAGGTCCACGCCGGTTTCTTCACACCGACGTTTGATCGTTGCCCACACCTCCGACTCCGCTAGGTGGGGGTGGTGGGTGCTACTGTTATGATTGCGAAGGATCGCCTCGACTCCCGCTTCTCCACCGTCTCCAAGAATTTGGTAGACGTTGTCAGGGGAGGTCAGCTTTTCGTTGTAACGGTAGTTCAACGAGGCTGGGCAGTCGCTGTTAAGGCGACTGGGCGATAAGTAATTCCAATCGCTCATTTGCAACTCAGTTGCATATTGTTACAAAATAATTGCAAAAAGTTCCTTGAACGTCTAGCAATAAGTAAGTATATTATTAGACAGCTTGTCAACAATATTGACTAGCAATGTCTAGAAGAGTCTAGACTTTAATGATGCCATTGCAAGCGGAAAATGCTCCGATTTGTATTTAATTCTTAAATCTATGATATTAGATGGAATGCGTGGCAATGGGCCAACGAGTCAGGTAAAAGCACTTCATTTGATTATTCGATCTTTCACGCGAAAACATTTTTTACGCTCCACTCAATTTTGGGGCTACTTTGAATCTGGATAATTTTAATGAGACTTTACTATGACTTCTTTAGCCGATTCCGCACAACGTCTACGCTCCCTGCGTAAAACGGTCGATCTCTCCCAAGCCGATTTTGCAAAGAAAATCGGCATTTCCCAACGCAAGATGTCTAGAATTGAAACGACTCAAGATCTAGATCGTTCTACCGCTCGTCTTATTGCACACCTGTTCGCTGTCAGCGAACAGTGGCTAATGTCTGGCGATGGCGAAGAGCCTGACTGGGAAAAACTAGCCAACACTGCTGTTCGTGAAACCCTCCAAAATCTTGCCAGTTCACCCGATTACCGGAGTGACGGCAGACCCCTCACCAGTGTTCCTGTCCCCATTTTTGACGCTGTCCCGAACATGGGCGGCGGAAACATCGTTGAACAAGATGGGTTCATCACTGGTCAACTCCCGATTCCTTACAATATTTATCAATCTGGATTCCGAAGGTTCGATCAGAAAAAACTCGCTGCCTTCTGTGCCGAAGGTGACTCCATGAGTCCTACAATTTCCAGCGGGGATTATGTTGTTGTGACGATGGATCAGCAGTTCCGAGGCGATGGGATTTACCTCGTACAACTCTACGAATCGTTGCTGATCAAAAGACTCCAGCGACAATTGGATAACACCATCCTTCTGATCAGTGACAATCAACAGTATCGTGAGCAAACTGTTACAGAAGCAGATGAAAATGCCTTCAAAGTGCTAGGAAGGTTACTTTGGGTTTCTCACATGCTAAGTTACTGACTTATGGGTAGGGCACGCGAAGATGTCTTTTTTGATGCCCGTCGTAAGATGTGGTGTGGACGCTTCTGGGGATTGAAAGAACCTGGGAAACGTCCCCCCGTGCGGGATCTCATCGAAGACCATCCGTCGCTGTGTCGGGCAGATATTGACGCATCCTATCATC
>VMHT01141539.1_pt1 | contig 29604 bp, 32 predicted proteins | sample 4693611 | NCBI WGS metagenome assembly VMHT01 (sample SAMN12280063, study PRJNA550983) | marine metagenome | isolation source: seawater sampled from same location over 5 years 0.02-0.2 micron viral filtrate | place: USA: collected off the coast of southern California halfway between the port... ... | reverse complement strand
ACTATATCCATATTAGCATTTGCAGGTATAATTCCGGCTTCAGTCATTCTATCTATTTGTGAGTCTATAATATTTTGATAGTTAGGTCCACCTAATTCTGTACCAGCAAATTCTTCTGTTTTAAATATAGGATTAGCATTCATATCTTCTATTTGTGACTGACTTGTTCTAGGTTGCCTAACAGCAAAAAAATTATCAGTGTCGGGTACAAATCCATATTCTTTACCTAACTCTTGATTTATTTGTGAGATAGTTCTTTGTACATTTTCAGAATTTTGCTTACCAATATTTTCATAGCCCATAAATGAACTTAATGGTTCTGTAGGGTCTATGCCATCTACAGCAAACAATACATCTCTAGCATTTGAATTATCTAAGATTTGTAAGTATGTAGATAAATTTGTAGGACCTGCAGTAGGATGACTAACTGTTTCAAACAAAGTATTTAACATATCTATTTTAGTACCATTATCCATATCTGATTCTGATATACCTAAAAATGTTTGATGAAATATTGCAGCCTTTTGAGTTTGATTTAAACCATTATAATCTTCTTTAGTTTTAAATCCATCTCTATCTATGTATATCATATTGTCGTTAATTATTGGTAATACACCACCATTCTTATTAAATGCTGGTTGAAAATAATCTTCATTAAATGATTCAACAATATCAGAAGGAGCTTTGTATCTTTCTTTTGCCCAGTTTCCTGTACTATATAATCCATTTCTAGATACCATTGCATGAGCCATAAATAAAATACCTTCCTCAGTATTATAATATTGGTCAAATATTGCATTTACTTCATCTGAATTAGCTTCCCATCCATCAACAGTTCCAGCTATTTCATTAAAAGTTCTTCGAGCAAAGTCTGGATTATCTCTCATTTCTTTTGCAAGTATTCCTGTTTGTTCATTAAAATCTTTAATTTCAACACCACTTAAATTTTTGGTGTAGTTCATATATTTTCTACTTCTTCTAAAAAAATCAAAGTTTCTTTCAGTTTGATTTTTTCCTTTATATGTAGGAATAGCCATGTTAGCTAATAAACTTTCTCGTTGTTCTTTCCATTGTTTGTTTGCATAAAACTGTTGATAAAATCTTCCATTAGTTCCTTTAGCACCAGCATCTACTAATCCGGGAACACCACTAGCAGGGTCTCCCATTGCTAATAACATAAAGTCTTCATCTGCTTCAAAAGCTATTCTAGCATTAGTGTCTGGACCAATAGGTAATTCAGATTCATTACCTTTTTTAAGTTCAGCAATATTACTTTTAGTTGATTGTCTAATTAATGATGGTACATTAATTTCAAATAGTCCATCTGCTTTAGCTCTGTTTCCATACATGTCTACATTACTTGCAGTTTCAAATATATTAGGAGAACCATTTCTTCCAGATACGCCTAACCATTTTCTACCTATATCTCCTAATCCACCAAATATACCTTTTCTATATTGATTGCCTTTTCTTGCAAAGTATGCTCTTTCTAATTGTGCTAACTGTGGTTGAGTTAGACCCATAGCTCTTTGTAAAACATCTTCTCTATCCATATCTACAACACCATCTTGTGTATATAGTGATACCATTTCATCTAGAAAATTTTCATATGCAGGTCTATAACTACCATCTGTTGCAGAATTTTTTAAGAAGTGTCTTGCTATATCAAAAGATGCACTATCAAATAAATAATCATATGCTTCTCTATCTTCAACTAGAGTTTCATAATTTTTACCCCATAGTTGTTGTATAGTTTTATCAATAGGTTCTCTAAACTGTGCTGAAAATAATTCTAATTGGTCACTTTCTTTTAAATACCCTGCTCTGTAATCTCCCTCTGTAGGATTTTGTATACCTATTGATGCAAAATATTTTTTTAAGTTTGGGTCATTTTTATAGTTAAGATAATCTTGACCTTCAAAATTTACATTCTGTAAAGGCTCTATAGTATTAGCAATAACTCTAGATGATTCTGATTTATAATCTTGTAAAGGTCTGTTAAATGCTTCTATAGCATCTAACTCATCAGTTCTTCTTTTAAAAGCATCTTTTGTTAATGCTTGACCTATACCTATAATAGCCAAAGCATTTTGAATCTTTTGAGATTTTCTAGCTTCTTTTTCTCTTTGTCTGTTTAGTTTAGCTTGTCTTGATAATAATGAACCACCTAGTTCCTCTAGGGTCATATCATCCATTCCACTAATTAAATTGCTTATATCATCAGCCATCTTACTATCCTCTACTTAATAAACTATCTGTTGGTTTTGGTTTTTGTAATATACTTTCTTGAACTTTTTTAACATCTAATTTATCTATTTCTTTTTCTATGTTTCTACCAACAGCAGCTTTATTTAATGTTGGTGGTGTTAATTGTTTTCTTCTTTCTAATACTCTTCTTGTGTCATCATTAGCCATGATTGGATTTTCTGGAGGCATCATATAATCTTCTTCATCTCCATATTCTTCATCATCAGCATCTATGATTGGTCTAATACCAGATTTTTCTGCTATAGCCATTAACATAATCATTGTAGGTTCCATTAGATTTACAATCATATCTGGATTAAACTTACCATCTCTAAAAGCTCCTACTAATAAAGTTTCTGCAATAGCATTAATAGGAACTTTGTTTAACAATAACTGTTGTATGTTTTCTAATCTTTCTGGTTCAGTTAAAGAAAAGAATATTTTTTCTCTAGCTTCTTTTACAGAAGTCATCTGTGGTGGTCCTTCCCAAGGGTAACGATTGTTAGGGTCATTAGTTAATGACTGACCCGGAATTGGTCCTTCAAATAATTGTTCCTGTAAAGCTTGTGGTATATCTGATTCTCTACGCATACAATCCTTCTCCTAAAATACCTGTGTAAGAATTTTGTAATCTATACATATCCATATCACTTAAGTCATTTGAAAAATCCATATAAGATACATTTGGACTTACAGGTCTAATTAAAGTTTGTTGTGCTACATTAGAAAAATATTTTCTTTGTGCAGTTTTTGCATATTCTAAAGCAGCCTGTTGAGCTTCTTCTTGTCTAAAGTATTGTGTTGTTGCAGCTTGTACTGGCATAATTCTTTTAGCAATACCAAACTCTTTACTTGTTTTCAAGTAATCTCTTAATCTTAAGTTTTCTTGTGCTTTCATTTCTTTAAAACTTAGTGCATCTTTTGGTGTAGCAGGAGATGCCTTACCAAAAATACTTCTTTCTCCAATAGCTTGTTCTTTTCTAAAAGTATCTCTTTCACTAAAAGGTTTTCTAGGTTCTATTTTATATACTGACTGGTCAGTTGGTTTAGCATCCCTTAAATCTTTCATCGCAGTATTATAGCCTTCTTCTCCTAATCTAAGTTGTTTTTTCTTTATTCTAGCCTCTCTTCTATCAAATTTTCTTGTATAACTAGCTTCTGCTTGTTTAAAGTCTACTTCTCCAGATGCTTTAGCTGCATCAAAATCAGCACCTGTTTTAAATAAACCTTCTTTAGCTGGTAAGCCTAATTCTTTTGTAGAGCCTTCAATAAAGTCTCCAGTTAGTTTACTAACACCATCTCTAAAAGAACTACCCCATGCTCTTTGATTCATACCTTTACCTGCAATAGCATTCATGCCATTTTCTACACCATCCATTACAGTATTAAAAACTTTACCTACTCCATTTTTTACAGCACCTGCAGCCTTACCAATACCATCAGCTACTCTGGCTATAACTGTGCCATCCATGCCTTGAATCCATGCTCCTACAGTAGGTATAACAAAAGACAAAGCAATACTTCCTAATGGTCCTAGTTCAGCAAATTTACCTGCTACTTTTTTTAGACCACTTTTGAGTTTCTTACCAACTTTTTTAAAGTGTGCTCCTATTTTTTTACCTACTTTTTTTATTCCTCTTCTAAGTTTTTTAATTATACTCATAATTTCTCCTAATCTAAAAATCCACTAAATACATTATATAATGCAGTTATGTTGTCATCCCACTTGCCTTTTTCATTTACACCCTGCTCATTTCCTAAAGCAGCAACAAGTAATGATGTCTTTCTTTGCTGGTCATTATCATATCTTTTAAAAGCAAAGTCAGCTTCATCTCTAAGTTCTTGCCATAAGAAGTTATTAGCAGATGCTGTAAGATTAAAAGCATTCTGTGCATTCTGTTGATTAACTGCATTAAAAGCAGCAGTATCAGCAGTATTAGCTTTACGCCTCCAATCTACATTTGATTGTGCAATAACTGAAGACTGTGTTGCATTAAACTGGTCTCTAGCAGATAATTGTTGTGAACTAAACTTTTCTGCATCTAAAGCCATTTGTGCAGTTAAACTATCAGCCTGTAATGTATTACCAGCTCTTCTAGCTTCTGCAGCATTCAATGCTTGACTATTAAATTGTTTCATGTTATTAACTGCAGATGTATTATATTGTTCCATTTGTGCAGAAAGTTGTGTCATAAATTGATTTACTTGATTTTCATTTGTAGCATTAAATTGTTCAGCAGCATTAAAGGCAGCTTGGTCTGATAACAATCTTTGTTGTTCTTGTTGTGCTTTCATAACTCTAGCTTGTTGGTCATTAGTCAAGTTAGCCATATCATATGATAAAAAGTTCTTAGCATTTTCTACTCTAAGTCTTTCTCTAACACCTAGATTAGCTACATCTAATTGAGCCAATGCTGTTGCTTCTTGCATAATAGACTGTTGTTCTGCATTCATGTTTTCTAAAGTAACACTTTGCATAAATTTACTATTAGCTAATTCTCTTTGTTGGTCTGCATTAAAGTTAGCCATATCCATACCAGACTGAATTTGAGCATTTGTCATTGCTCTTTGCTGGTCTACATTAAGTTGAGCTAATCCTAAAGACTGTGCAAGTTGTGCATTATTTAAATTAGTTTGTAATCTTTTATTTAAGTTTGCTAACTCTGATTGTTGTTGTGCACTTAAAGATTCAGAACTAGCCTGATTTTGTGCTGATAAATTTGCTAATCTAATTTGTTGTTCAGCAGATAAATTAGCTTTATCCATGTCTTGTTTAAACGCTGCATTTTTACTCATGAAATCTGCAGCAGTTTGCATTTCAACTAATCTTCTTTGATTCTCTGCAGTTTGGTTTGCTCCTTCTTGTGTAGCTTCTATTTGTAATTCAGCTAAATTAATTTGTTGCTGATTACCTAAATTTTGAGAATTTATTGCTTGTCTATTCTGTACATTAATAACAGCAGCTTGTTGTTGATTTTGCAAGTTAGCCATTGCAGTTTGCTGTTGTTGTTGTGCAGTAGTCATTACAGCTTGTTGATTAAACTGACTTTGCATTACACCCATTTGTTGAGCATATTGTGCAGTTTGACTTTCAGCAGTTTGTCTATTAGCAAGATTAGCCATTCTTAATTGCTGTTCTTGTTTAGCTTGTTGTAAGTTTGCTGTTTGTTCGTTGTTTAAATTTTGTGCTGCTCTTTGTTGTAAAGCTTGTGCATTATTTTGTGCAATCGGTAAAGAACTTTGAATAATAGCATTAAACAAAGCATCTCTTCCTACTGTTGAAGCAGTAAGTCCTCTTCTTGCCATGTTTGCATTTACAGAATCTACTGCTGGTTTAGCCCATGTTGGAACTTGTCCATCTTCCATACCACCCAGTAATGATTCCATTTGTGAAGACACTAAAGCTTCAGAAGGTAAAGCAGCAATCGCAGCGTTTACTTCTACAGGATTAGTATCTACTTGAGCTTCTACAGTTGCAGGGTCTTCTACAATAGCAGCAGCAATATCTTCTGGTATTAATGCTGTTTGAGCAATCATTGTTGCTGCACCACCTATAGCAGCTTGACCTGTTACTTTTCTTTGTTTAGATGCTTCATATCCTAAAGTTCCTATAATTTCAGAAGCTTGTCTACCTACTGCATTTGAATCTACAATAGCATTACGAGTTCTAAGTTCAGCACCTCTAGTACCTTCTACTTGTGCACCTGCTCCAACAACTTCTGGTACAAAACCACCTGCAGAAATAACACCATTAATATCTTTAGCTTTTCCTACTTCTGCTTCTACTGCATCTATGTTTCCAAAGTCTCTTGTATCTGTTAAAGTTTGGTCAGCTAAAGGTCTAACACCTCTAGCCTCTGTTTGTGCTGCAGTAAGTCTAGGTCCATCATCTCTAACTCTTTCTATACCAGCTCTTACAGTTGTAGGGTCTTGTCTTAAATTTGCTTGTCTTGCTGTTTGTGTACTAACATCTTCTGTTATAGCATTTACATCTTGACTTCCTGCTCCATACTGTCCTTGCATTTGATAACGAGGGTCATCTAAATCTAATTCAGTTCCTCTTCTACCTATTGAACGAGGAGTAGGTATTTGAGTATCAGAACCTAAATCTAAATTACCTCTAGCTAATTCTTCTGCTCTTAGTCCTGTATCTTCTACTCTTGTTTGTCTATTTTCATCAAGCATTCCTTTATCTGAAACAGCAGAAGCTGATGGTCCTGCTGGTGGTGTAGATGGTGGTGATGGTGGTTGTCTTCTTCCGGGTTGTACAATTTGTCTAGGATTACCCGGAACACTTCCCGGACCATAATTAATCATTTTATCTATTCCTGTTCCTCTATCCTGAACAGTAACTCCTTGATTAACAGTATTACCCATAACTCTATAATCAGGAGGTGAACTATATCCGGGTCCATCATCATTTGCATTAGGTCTTGGGTCTAAGGGTTGTAAAGGATTAATAGCTAATGAACCTTTATTGTAAGGATTTCTTACTACTCCACCCTTATCCATATTTAATCTATCTCTTTTGTTTTTTGACTTATATTTATTTTTTCTTTTTCGTTTTGCCATTATTTAACCTCAAAAAGTTTATCTACTTTTTCATGTAATTTTTCTAACCTTTCCATTAGTGTTGTCATATCTTCTTTTACTTCTTGTTTAGTAACATACTCTTTAGCTATTTCTTCTCTAGTTTTATTTAGTAATATATCTATGCGTTTTGCCTCTGCTTCATTTTTACGAATGCCAAATATCAAGGGTGCTATTACCAAAGTTATTATTACATTCCATACTAAATATGATGTTATTTCCATTATATACTATCTCCGGGGTATCTGTTTGACCAGATAGTAAAACTATATTTAGTTCCTTTTGTTAAAGGTAAACACTCATGTCCATGTGTTACTGCACCCGGAAATAAAATCATTTTACCTACTGGTATATCTTTATTGCTAATATTTTGTCTTGGATAAAACAAGTCAGCTCCTTCATAATCATCGTTTAACTTTATACTTCCTGTTACTAAACTTGCATCAGTATGTAAAGGTAAATCTTTTTGTGTTTCTAAATTATACTTCATTACAAAAGCATCTCGTAGTCCATACATTTGCATAGGCTTCCAATACTTTTCTACTATAGGAACAATAAAATTATTCCATTTAGTTTCTAGTTCAGACCACAATCCTAATTCTTTTATTCTTATTTCTTGTGCTGGAAACTTATCATACTTTAAACTATCCCAACCTCCATGCTTGTCAGCTAACTCTATTAATCTTTCACATTGCTCTTGTGTCATAAAATCAACTACTAGCATATCATTCTCTATAATATCGTATGAATTACTAGGACTAAAATAATAATCAGTCTTAGGATGAAACACATTATATAAAGCGTTAAATTTTTCTTTAGTAGCACTCCCACCATTACCATGATAAATACAAGCACAACAGTTTGTCTTAGGATTATAAAGTTGTCCTACACTATTCATGCCTGTTGCATCTTCATGTGTTTGAAAAATATAACCTTCATAATCTAAAGTCATATCAAACTCATTACTTAGTAATAACTTCTGATAATACAGTTGGTCATCACCATCATCAGCTACAGTAGAAGAAGCAAACATCTTTTTTAATTCTCCTACTTGAGCTATAAATGTTCCACTATTCAAATACCTATAAGGTGTATGAGATTCTGGAAACTCATCGGCTATACTAGAATCAGGATAGCAATATAACTCTGCTGAAAAAACTGCCTTAGTATTAAAATCTAAATACCTCTCAGTTATAGTTTCTAAATCATCTGCATAAAAAACATCATATGCATCTGTAAATAAAACTACATCTTTGTCTGGTAGAGTATTTACATAATCTCTTAATAGGTTGGCTTTCATTCCACCACCCGGACCAGACATATCTGTTCCTTTCCATTCTACATTAGTACCTAAGTTCTTTACTTCTATACCATGCTTTCTAGCACTTGTATTTAATTTAACGCACTTTAATCTGTCTGAACCTACTGTAATTGGATGTACAGTAAAGTTTCGTGCTATTGTATTATTTTCGATGTCACTCTCACTTATATTTCTTGGTAGCTGATTACAAGCATCTTGTTTCAAAGCTACTGCATCTAATTTATTTTTTCTAATAAGTTGAGGTATATATTCATCAACTGGTATTATTTTTTTATAGTTATGCATTAACTTCATAGCTGTTATGGGGTCTATTACATAAGCTGTTAAATTGTACGGATAAGATGGTTTTTCTATTCTTCCATCTATCGGTGTAACAAAAAGTGGTTCGTTTTCATTTCTTTGTAAGTAAACAAACTCATACTTTTTTATAAGCTCTTCGTAATATTCTTCATCCCATGTGTCATTTATAACTGCATCATCTTCTAATATAATTACAGGTTCATATAATTTATGACACTCTTCCCATGCTTTTCTATGGGATAAAAAACAAGCTACTTCACTTTTTAAAACTTGTCTATTTTTAAAAGGGTCTTTAAACTCCTCATCAATTATAATATCTTTAAAATCTAAAGTTTTATAATCTATAGCTTCTATATATTTATAATCTTTTAAATTATTATTTTTAAATAATTTCTTTCTATCTTGTCTTCTCTTTAAACTGATTACTATTTTTTTCATGATTCACCTGTAATAGTATTATACAGTTTTTTACAACATTTGTCAAATTAAACTTCTTTAACAGTATATGTCATTATACTACTATCCATTATAGGCATACATTCATCAGCAGCTTTTATTATATTCCAATGATTTTTAAACTTCCAATTAGATATAGGATAGCTACCATCAAAACTAGCTTCCCAAAATATGTACTGACTATTTGCATCTGAATCAGTATACCTTGTTAAATTTTTTAAATCTCCATCATATAGTGTACCATTAAAAGTAATAGCTGACTGGTCATGTGTCATATTATGCAAACTATAAGGTAATATTTTATCTACCATTGGACATGCATTAAAAAAAGATAACACATTTGCATTAGTAAAAGTATCAGCTATATATGTTGAAGATTTGTTATATTTGTGAAGTTGTGATTCACCAGTATAAGTTCCATATTGTATTTTAATTTTATTAGGATAAGTTTTATCTTCTAAACCTTGTGATTTTAAATTAGTATACATACCTAATATATTTTCCATGTAAACATTTGAACCAATATTTTCATGTAAATATATATCTGCTGTAGGAAAAGTTGCTGTTGTAATATCTTCTTCTACAACTTCTACTTTAGTCTCACTTGCAAAAAATCTTTTTAACCAATCAATTACTCGTTTGTTATTTTCATAACAGTATACTTTTGTAGCTCCGTATTTTACACACAAGTAAGTTAATATACCAGAACCTGCTCCTAATTCACAAACTATTTTACCATTAACATTAGCAGCTATCCAATCATGATATGCCATAGTTCTAGGCTCATCTAATGCATAATCAAAAGTTCTTACTACTGGTCCTGACTTAGGTATTCTCATACTGTTTCTGCCTCATCTTCTTTTAATTCAATATAGTCTTGACAATCTTCTTGTGTTTTAGAATCATCTACATCACCATTAGAATCTAAAATTGCTCTTACTTCATAGTATACATCATTATGAGTAAAAGATGCCCACTTAACTGTGTTATCCATTACATCTGTTTTAATTGTATATGATATAGTTGCCATTATGAAAAAGTTATTGTTGCATCACTACTACTCACAGTTCCTGTATTTCCACTTCCAAAATAATAAGTAGGACTTTGTATTCCAAATAGTTTAGAACTATGTGAACTTGAACCTATACTACCATTTAGATAAGTTGAATTACCTGCAGTTATTGCCCATTCCCATGTAGCTTTACCACCAGTATAAGAATAAGTAGCATTTGTTCTATTAAAACTTTGAGTAGTTGAAGGTCCAGCTATTTGCATAGTACTAAAACCACTATTACTATTAGGTCCACTTGATTGTAATATAACTGAGTTAGCACCTAAAAGATTGGTCATGTCATGACTTACATTACTTAAAGTACCACCAGTTCCTATAAGACCACTAGATGTTCCTATATTACTTGATGGACTTGCTGACCCAGAAGGAGCAGAATAAGTACTACCAAAAGAAACAAAAGAACGAGAATTAAATCCTGTGCTAAATCTATATCTAGTACCACCTCTAGGTCCGGGAACAGCAGCATATACAAAACCAGATGTTATATTAGTTGAAGTATTAAATAAAAATGCTCCATAAAAATCAGCCATATCAATAGTATTACCAGAACCAGATTGTCTATAAGTAGAATACTCACCCATAGTTATAGGATGAGAACCACCAAACTCTGTTTGTAAGTTTGCAAAACTTAATGCACCACTACTAGGTAATGCCATTATTTATCCTCCAAAGCTTCTATTCTTTCAATAATTTCATTATATCCTTCCATGTCTTCTAAACATCTTTGAGGATGTGAATCTTCTGATAATTCTTTAATAGCTTCAATCAATAATGGTATTAATTTGTCATACCATACTGTTAGATAGTTATCATCAATAGGTGCTTTCGTAACTACTTCTGGTAATACTTCCTGTACTTCCTGTGCACTTACACCTACTTGTAGTTTATCATTTTCATAACCTAACTCTTTTGCAGTTGGATTTTCTCTAAAGTAATAACCATGTAGTTTATTTACTCTAGCCAATGCATTAGGTATAGTACCTTCAAAGTCTTTTAGTCTAGCATCAGAATAGTAAGCAGTAATGTTATTAGTTGCTCTAATCTCACCTGCTGTACCACTACCTGCAGTACCTGCACCTAGACTATTTACCTGTGCGTTTGAATTAGTTGAAAATCCACCTGTTGGTCCCGGAGGTCCCGGAGGTCCTGCACCACCATCTGAACCATTAGAACCATTTGAACCATTGGTACCATTAGAACCAGCTTGTCCTTTTTGTCCCTTCTGACCCTTATCTCCATTTGAACCATTGGAACCATTAGAACCATTTGAACCTGCTGGTCCTGCTGGTCCTGCTGGTCCTGCTGGTCCTGTGCCACCAGAAGGTCCTGTACCACCTGCTGGTCCTGTAGCACCCGGCTCACCTTTTTGTCCTTTAGCACCATTGGAACCATTAGAACCATTTGAACCTGATGGTCCTGTTGGTCCTGTACCACCTGCTGGTCCTGTTGAACCTGTTGCACCTTTTTGTCCCTTTTGCCCTGTAGGTCCTGTACCACCAGTAGGTCCTGTACCTCCAGTAGGTCCTGTACCTCCAGTAGGTCCTGTGCCACCTGCTGGTCCTGTTGAACCAACTTCACCCTTTTGTCCTTTACTACCATTAGAACCATTAGAGCCTGATGGTCCTGTAGGTCCTGTAGGTCCTGTTGGTCCTGTAGGTCCTGCTGGTCCTGTACTACCATCATCTCCATCTGAACCTCCGGGTCCAGTTGGTCCTGTAGGACCTGTACCACCAACTTCACCTTTTTGTCCCTTCTGACCTGTACTACCATTAGAACCTGCTGGTCCAGTAGAACCTGTGGGTCCAGTATTACCTACTTCACCCTTTTGTCCTTTATCACCATTAGAACCATTAGAACCTGTTGGTCCAGATGGTCCAGTAGAACCTGTGGGTCCAGTATTACCTACCTCACCCTTTTGTCCTTTGTCACCATTAGAACCATTAGAACCTGTTGGTCCTGTAGGTCCTGTAGGTCCTGTTACACCTACTTCACCCTTTTGTCCTTTAGAACCATCAGAAGCAGCACCATCTTGTCCTGCAGGTCCTGTTGGTCCTGTAGTACCTACCTCACCCTTTTGTCCTTTAGAACCTGTAGGTCCTGTAGGTCCAGTAGGTCCTGTAGGTCCTGTAGGTCCTGTAGAACCAGTTGGTCCTGTTGAACCTGTTGGTCCTTGTAAAGCTAAATTAGCTACTGTAGATTTTTCCCAAGCACTTGCAGTTACATCATAATATGGAACTAAGTCTGAACTTGCAGCATCTGTACCTGTAGGAAATGCTGTTAATGAACTTCCTACATTTGCAGCATCTGTAACATCAGCACTAGCTTCTATAGCATTTAGTTTAGTATGGTCTGCATCAGTAAACACATTAGAATCACTAGCTGCTTCTACTGCAGCTCTTATCTCTGCGTTTGTCTGGTCTGCTGTAGCACCTGATTCAATACCATCTAATTTACTATGGTCTGCAGATTCAAAAGGAACTGATGCTGTACCATTAATAGTTAAGGCATCTGTTTCTAATGTTCCATCAATATCTACATTTCCTGATATATCTAAACTAGGAGCAACTACTTCATGTGAAAATACAAAGTTATCATTTGCAGCACTCCATGACATTGTTGCATCTGTTGAGGCATTTACTGCATCTTGTATAGTAATACCAGCACCATCTGCTGAACCTGATGTATCACCTGAACCTTTGTTAATTGTTATGTTTTTATCTTCAACATCTAAAGTTGCAGTATTAAGAGTTGTGGTATTTCCACTTACAGTTAGGTCTCCTCCAATAACTGCATTACCTGTAGTTGTAACTGTAGCAAAATCTACATCTGCATTTGTTGCTACTGATTGTCCTATAGATACTGCTGTTCCTGATACAGATACTCCTGTACCTGCAGTAAGTGCTGTAATGTTTGCAGTACCATCAAAGCTTACACCATTAATTGTTCTTGCAGTTTCTAAAGCTGTTGCAGTAGCTGCATTACCTGTAGTATCTTGATTAAGAGTTCCTACTGTTAAATCTATTGTGCCATCAGAATCTTGATAGGCTACTGTAATACCTGATTCAGTATTACTTGAGAACATAGCTCCAACAGTATCTTGTACTACTTCTGTTAAATCTATATTTGCTGTACCATCAAAAGATACACCATGTATTGTTCTTGCATTTGCTAATGCTGTAGCTGTAGCTGCATTACCTGTTGTGTCTTGATTTAATGTACCGACTGCAAAATCAATAGTACCATCACTATCTTCATATGTAACTGTAATACCTGATTCAGTATTAGAAGATAACATACCTCCTACTATATCTTGTATTTCTTCTGCTGTTTGGTCTGCAGTAGCTCCAGCTTCTATTGCATTTAGTTTACTTAATAAAGTATCTGTAAATGCATTTGTATCTGAATTGTTTTCATATGCAGTTTTAATTTCAGAATCTGTTTGGTCTGCTGTAGCTGATGCCTCTATTGCATTTAGTTTACTATGGTCAGCATCGGTAAATACATTTGAATCACTTGCTGACTCTACTAGAGTTCTTATTTCACTAGCTGTTTGGTCTGCTGTAGCACTAGCCTCTATACCATCTAATTTAGAATGGTCTGCTGTTGTAAAGTTTTCATCTGTTTGAGATGCTACAACAAAATCTATTGTACCATCTGAATCTTGATATGTAACAGTAATACCTGTTTCAGTATTACCGGTAAGCATTCCACCTACTACATCTTGTATTTCTTCATCTGTTTGGTCTGCAGTTGCACTAGCTTCTATACCATCTAATTTTGTGTGGTCTGCATCTGTAAATACATTTGAATCACTAGCACTATCTACTAATGTTCTAATTTCAGCAGCAGTCTGGTCTGCAGTAGCTGATGCTTCTATGCCATCTAATTTAGCATGGTCAGCAGTTGTAAAGTTTTCATCAGTTTGTGAAGCTACAGTAAAGTCTATAGTTCCATCTGCATCTTGATATGTAACTGTAACACCTGATTCAGTATTACTAGATAGCATAGCTCCTACAGTATCTTGAATAACTTCTGATAAATCAATATTACCAGTACCATCAAAACTTACACCATGAATAGTTCTAGCAGTTTCTAATGCTGTGGCAGTTGCAGCGTTTCCTGTAGTATCTTGGTTTAATGTTCCGATTACAAAGTCTAATGTATTATCACTATCATCATAAGTAACTGTAACTCCTGTTTCTGTATTAGAACTTACCATAGCTCCTACAGTATCAGAAATAGTTTCTGCTAATGAAGTACCAGCTAATGTTAAAGCTCCTGAAATATCTACTGCACCATTTATATCTATTGTAGTTGCAGCTAGTTGTATTTCTGTATCAGCTACTATATCTAGTTGCCCATCAGCACTAGAGTTAATATATATTGCTGTATCTCTAAACTGTAGTTTTTCTGTACTATCTATTAATATGTCATCAGAAAACTTAAAGTAGTCTTCATCTTCCATCCATGTTAATACACCATCAGTTGTTGCTCCATTAAATGTAATAGCTATATCAGTATTTTCATTTTTACCTATTGTTACTGTATTACTATACAATACTGATATAGGAGCACCATTAGCTGCTGTAGTACCATCATGGGTATGTCCAGTACTTGCATGAAATGCATTTACTAATTGGTTAAATTCATCATTAAACAAAGCAGCAGTTATGCTGTCTCCATCACTAAACGAACTTTGTCTTGTATATCCTGCCATTTTTATCTCCTGCCAGATGGTATGTAATCAACATACAATCCATTTATTTTATAGGGTGCTTTTGTATCACTACTTAAAATTGTAAAACTGTTACTTGTACCACTACCTTGTAATGGTATTCTAATCATTGGGTTTGATGTCGCACCAAAAACATTGAACCCAAATACTGCTTCTCCAAATACAGCAGATGGATTTACAGTACCTAAACTAAAATTATTAGTGTGCTGTGGTATCTCTGTATTTGAATAATCAAACTTTACTTGTAGTTCTGGAGTTACAACCCCTTCTGCTCCAATAGAAATCTTACAATAATGTAAAGTTTTTAATGTTCCTAAATCACCATAATCATAGTCTGGTGTTTTATATCTTGCTATAATAGCTGTGCCATCAAAAGAGTTTCCTTTATCATGATTATAAATATAACCATCTTTTGAACCATGATAATATCTTTCTACTTCTGTAGCATCAAAGTCAGCACCTACTGCTGTAACTTCTAATCCTTTTGTTTCAGACCACTCAAAACCTTTTGGTCTAAGTGTTCCTATAATACCTCTTTGTGCATTTGCAGATGCACCTAAGTTTGTATAGTATAATCTGTATTGAGATTTTTCTCTAATAACTACACTAGATATTTGATATAAGTCTATATTTTTTGCTAGTGTTGTTATAATAGGTTGTATTTTATTACTAACAGTTCCTAACTCAACATCTCCGATTCTCGCTGTACCAGCAATTGTTCTTATACCATCTGGTGCTAAAAATACTAAGTCACCAGCAATCTCTTGAATACTATATCCACTTAAACATCCAACACTTTCAGCAACCGGTACTACTGCTACTGTACTAGAATTATTTATATTTACAAGTTTATGAATACTATTCTTACAAAATATAAATAAGTCTGTTCTAAATGGTGCAACTCCTACAATCTGGTCTGTTAATGTAATTGCACCTGAACCAGAGCCACTAAAATCTGTTGGGTCTAACAAAGCACTATAATATACTGTACTTAAATTATCTTCTACACCTGCAGCTATTAAGTGTCTATCATGATGAGTAATAAACTGTACACCTTTAGTTCCACTTACAGTTATTTCTTCTGAAAAAAATGTTCTAGATGCTATTGCTCCAGAGCCTTCCATTCTAAAACTGTAAGGTTTATTATTTGCATCTGATATAATTAATTGTCCATATTGATAGTTAGGACCTTCAAATAATGCAAACTGTACTTGTCCTTGATTTGTTCTAGTTAAAACACTTCTGCCAGTAAATGCAGTATGATTATCTCCACTACTTGCTACTGAACTTCTATTTACTTCTAACCAATTTACTCCATCATTACTAAAATATATACTAGTTCCAGCACAAACTATAACTCCATCAGCATAAGGCATTATACCTTGTATAGTTGCAGTACCTCCTGTAGGTTGTACAGCACTATTGCCACCATACTTTGTAAATCCATTTATTCTTCTATATCCACCTTCTACAGATATTTCAAAGTTTTGTAACTCTATTGCTGAACCCGGACTTCGTAATAAATCTATTTGATTAGATGCTGTTACTAATCCACCTTCACAAGCTACTGTATATGGTTGAGCTGTTGCCATTAAAAGTATGTCCTATCATCTGTCATATATTTAGGCTGTGGGTTTATTAGATTTGATTTCATATGCCTCATAGCTTTTTTATAATCATCTAATGCAAATGCAGCCTGTTGTGGGCTTTCTTTAAATTGCCATACATAATATCTTACTCTTGAAGTTATAACATTACTATATTGTTCTGGTAATACTATTGTATCTCCATGAGCATCTAATTTAGTTGGCTTATCAAATGCATAAAAATGCACATTGTAAACTTTGTCCGGTATAGGACTTAGTCCAAATTTTCTATGGTCTGGACTTTTAATAACATACTGTGGCTCTCCATAATTTTGTGAATCTGCATCATCAGCATTTTCATTGTCTCTTCTATATTGTTTCCAATCAGCTAATGTTAAAAATTTTAATCCTTTAGAAACATATGGAGCTGATTCACCACTTACATTTATTGTTGTTAAATAAAAATCATCCCAATCAACAGAGGAGTAATCTGTTGTTATGCTAGAACTACCAGATTTTAAAGTATACCATCTTGTTCCTGCTGTAGTAGCAACAGTTACATTACCATAAAAAGGGTCTGTACCTCCACTTACTCCAGCACTAAAAAAAGGTAACTGTGGTTCTGCATTTGCTATATCAAATATAGCTTTATTTATAGCATCTTTTACAAATTGCTGTAATCCTAATGCTGCACCAAAGTTAGCTGATGTTAATGGTATTTCGTTTAGTTCTCTAAGAACTTCGTTAGTTAAATCTAAGTAGGTTGTAGCCATTTAAACTCCTAGCAAGGTTTTGCTTTAGGCATAGCTTCACCATGAACACCACCACCATGCTTATACATTTTTCTTTTATTCATGGCATATCCACCACCACCCATAGGCTTACGATGTTTCCCACCATGTTTCATTCCTTTTCTTTTTCCATACATAATTTTTTCCTCAAAAAGTGGAGGAGCCTTACGACTCCCCCGAATTGTTATTTAGTCGATAACATAGAATGCACCCATTAGAGCTTCTGGTCTTAAGACTTTACAGCCATAGACATGAAGACCTCTCACAATATCACCAAAAGATGATGGGTCTCTCAACACTTCAGTTGAAAGAATTGTGTTTGCAGTTGCAGTTGAACTCATATGTCCACATAACACTTTGCCGGTAGCGTTTGATGTATCGGCAATGTTGTTAGATTTGTACATATCAAATCCTCTAAGTTTTCCACTTGATACTAATCCATTTCTTATAGAACCTTGACCAGCGTTAAAATCTACTGAAAGTAGTTTTGAACCTGATTGACCAAGCTGCTCATAGAAATCTGGTCCTGCTAAGAACCATCTTCCTTCTTCTGGAACATTTTGTTCATCCAGTTTTCTAGCCATTCTAGCCATTAAGTCTAGAGCATCTACACCAGTTCCATCTGAACCTAATAGGTCAACAGAGTTTGTTGCATGAGCCATAGTTGCATCAGCAGTAGCTGAGTCAGAACCTATAATCATGTCAGGTGAACTAGCTGATAAACCAGCAAACATTTTAGCAATAACAGCAGCATCATATGAATCTTTAAGAGCATATGCAGCACTTGAAGAAGCAACTTCTTTGAAGTTAACATGTGACATATTAGTTTCAATATCATCTACGATGAATTTGAAAGCTTTAGCACTATCAACAACAAGAGTTAATTCTTGGTCTGTTAGCATTGTTTGCGATGTATCACTACCTCTTGTGTAATCAGACACAGAGATAACTGGTTCTTTAATAATCTTTACTGAATCTCCGAAAGCAGATATTTCACCAGTATAATCGGTGTTAGTAATAGCTTCTGCTACCGAGGCTTTCCTAAAGAAGTTTAAAACCTTTTTAGAATAAACGGAAGGTAGGAAGAAACTATTAGTTTGTCCTGCTACGGAATTAGCAAAGTTAGCATTAGTATCGGTACTTGGTTCAAAAAATTGAGCCATGATACTTCTCCTTTATATTAATAGTTTATTTTACGATTCTACCATCCTGCATTGCATTTGATATTTCCTCTTCGTACTTATCAAATTCTTGTACAGACATAGCAGCAATCTCCTTTTCTGACCAAACTTTCTCCTGCTTTGGTTCAACTGTTGTTGTTTTAGTTGATACCATATCTGCAGCAGAGTCGGTCGTTGAAGATGACTTATCCTCTTGAGGTAAACTTATTCCCATATCTCGCTTAAATAAATCTAATGCACGAGAAGCTAAATCAGCATCATCAGCATTTGAGTATATCCATGATTTGATAGACTCTGGCTGGTTGTTTGCCCATTTATGAAAATCATCACTATCTCTAATATCATTAAAGTCAGGATGTCTTTCCATTAACCTTTTTTCTGCTTCTGCTCTAGAAATCTGCATCTCTCTTTCTTGCAATTTACTAAGGCGTTCTTCTAGAACTTTTGCTTTAGCATCACTTTGTAGATGTGCTACAGTTTCTACAACTTCATAAACATCAGGATATTGTTCTTTAAATTTTTCAAGCTCTTCTGCAGACTTCGGAGTTTCATACTCTGGTGTTACCACTTGAGTAGATAACTCTTGTTCTCGAGCTTTAAATTCATTAAGCTTTCTATCATAATGTCTTTTTAAATCATCATATCTTTTTTTGTAATCTGGTTTGCTATAAGGTCTATCCTTAGTAACTTCCAGTTCTTCTGTATTAACATTGTCTTCTGCTTCAGTTATATCCGAAGTAGTAAACAGTTTGTTTTTTTCAGAAGGTTCTTCAAAGTAAAGACTTTCTGATGAAGTAAAAGGTTTATCTTCTTCATGCCAATCTTTTTTAGCGTTATAAGGATTTGGCTTTTCCTTTGTTTGGACTTGTTCAGTCATATTCTTATCCTCCTAATCAGGGCTTCATTCACAAGGTAGCTATAAGTGCACTATAGGGCTTGTTGTAAAGGTCGCCTTTCGGTTTTAGTTTGTAGAGTGCCTACGCTAATAGGGTAGCTCTACGCTTAACTACGCACATGGTCTATATCAGCAAGAGCCATTTTAGATAGTTCCTCTTTTACTAAATCATTTGAAGGCATAACCCTTGGTCCTGATTCTTCTTGTACTTGAGGTCTATTTATATTGATAGTTTGTTCAACTTGCTTTACAGCTTGTTCTTGACTATCTTCCTCTTGCATGATACCACCTTCTTGCATAGGTTCTCTGTCTTCATTAGCAATTTTTTCAGCATCTTTCATCATAGCCTGTAAATTATCAGAGCCTAATACTTCAGTTGCTTTTGCTGTGAAAACAAATTCTCCATCAGATAACCTTGCAGGTATACTGTCGGAGATTCCTGAACCCGGACCTTCTACAGGACCAGACCCAGCAAATTCTTGTGCTACATCAACTACTTTATCAAATAGTCGTAGTAGCTCTTTGTCTTGTTGTAATTTTTCCAAGAGAACATCTTCTTCTTCTTCACTTAATGCTTCTTGGATTATAAAATTCATATAGTTATCTTCCATCTGTTCATCTGGAATCATATCCATATCAGGTTGTTCTTGACCCATCATGTCTTGCATTTGGTCATCCATTGAACCACCTTCTTGTTTTTTTAATCTTACGCCTCTACCTATAAGAACATCAGCGTATGAAGTTTTCCCATCTTTGTTTAAATCAGGAAACTCTCCACCATCTTTCATACCTAATCTCTTATGTAATTCTTCCATATATTTCATTAATCTCTCCTACTCAATGCCTCTTTCACCTGCTCCGGCAGGGATTCCAACATTGCCACTAAACGAGCTTTCCCCTGCGACCGGTACATTTCCGATTCCGATGTTGCCACCACCAGTTCCTGTAACGCCAAGGTCTTGAGGTTGTTCAGGTGTTCCTCCCATACCTGCCATTGCTCCCTGTTGTTGACCAAGGGGTTGAGCTTCCTCGCCATTTTCTTGTCTAGCATTTTGCATTCCTATTATTTGAGCCATTACTGCAGCTTCTTCTGGGTCATTGAGTATTTCATCAGGGTCCAAGTCTAAGCTATAGGCTAGTTCACTTACAAGTTTAGAAATCTTAACAAATGGTGCAATAGCAGGACTTTGTGCAGTTTGTAAGAACATAGTCAATCTTTGACTTCGTACTTCTTTTTGCATCAAGCTATTTGTACCAGTAGCCTTAACTTCTAAATCACCATCTACATCTAACTCACCTTCATGAAACTGCATGTTCCATTGAAAATAAGATTCACCTAATGGTTTTAATAAAAAGTCATCAAGGTTTTTGACAACAGTTTTTATATTTAAACTAGATGCTCCAAGTAGCATAGACATACCAGAAGCAGTCCTTGTCATACTTTGAACTCCAGTTTGACCATGTGAGTAACTAGGTAAACCTGTTTGTTCATCTGCAAGTTGTCTAAACTTGTCAAACATCATCAAGTTTTCTTGTGATGTATTTGGGAATTTTAAACCATGTATTGCTTGTCCGGGCATTCCTGCTTGTCTCCTAAATACTTTACCCGGATATATCTCCATTGATTGTCCACCTACTAAAGCAGATTCATCAACATCAAATACTAAAGAGCCTGACATTGCTAAATTATCAATAGCCATTCTTGCATGTCCATTCATAATTTGTTGACTGTCATCCATATTTTCTGCTATACCAATACCAAAGAAACTATATGGATTTCTTTCATATGGGAAAGCATGATATGGTATTCTATAAGGTGTAAATGGATTTACTACAGCTCTTAATATTTTATCACCACATATCCAAATATTTACTTGGACTTCATCTAAATCATCAATTTTTTTAGGAAGTTTAACTCCAACCTCTCTAGCATATTGAGCATCCATTATACCCCAGTATTCTAAAACTTCAAAGTTATTACCTTCTTCTACATCTGCTCTTCTGTCATCTTTTAAACTATGTTCATAATCTTTTTCAACATAGTTAGGACCCATTTGAATACAATCACGAATAGCATCTTCATCAAAGTAAGGCATATTTCTTAATGCTCTTAATTGACTACGATTCATTTTGTGTCTATGAAAAACATATTCACATTCATCCATATTAGTAGCTGATGGGTCTGGATAAAAATCCCAACAACTTACAAATTCTATTCTAGGAACTCTAACTTCTAGTGGATTATATTCTCTACCTTCACCAGTATCATCCCATCTATGTAATTTTTTATTGAAGTTAAATGGTCCTTTAACAATTCCTGTACCTAATAAAGATGATTCTAATAAAGCATTTCGTATTTCAGCAGAACCATTTGATTCATCTATTTGGTCATGAATAAGTTTTTCCATTCTCCTTGCAGCTTTTTGTGCAGGAGATAATTCTATAGCTGCTGGGTCAGCACTAGCACCATCTGTTAGTATACCAGCTATTCTTGCTTTTTCATCAATAGAATCTTCGTATAATCCATTGTAATGTGTAGCTCCCGGTTTTAAAGTTTTACCATCACCTTCGTAACCAACATCATAAGGACTTTCATAATCTATTGAGTTGCCATCTACATCTTGTGATTCTGATGTTTCTATATTTGGAGTTGGATTATTAATATCAAGATGAGCTATGTCAGCTTCACCTTCTGGTACTTTAGTTTCTGCTATACCAATAGGAAACTTACCTGTACCAAATATAACATCTACTAGCTGACCATATGCTGCTAGTACTTTTGTTTTAGTTATCTTAACAAATACTCTAGACTTTTCTGATTCTCTAAATTTAACATTCTTAGCATAAAGACCTCTAAAGTTTTCATATGCTTTCATCCACCTTTTTTCATCTGCATCTCTAGCCATTTCAGCTTGAGCATATCTACCTTTTATAATTCCTATTAAATTTCTTTGTTGGTCTTCTGGTAATTTTAATTGTTTGCCAGACTCACCTTCTACATCTTCATATAGATTGTTTGCATTTAAAAATGTATTATCTTCTGCCATGTTTAATATCCAAATGTATTATCCGAAGGTTGATATATATCTGTTTTTATTTTCATCATCCTATCATAAGGGTGGTCCATTCTAGGTCTACTCATTATTAAATACCTTAATGCATCATAAGCGTGGTCCGAAGCATGTGTATCTACATCCTCCGGATTTGTTTTAGATAATGGTATACCTTGTAATTCTTTTATAAGGTTGACACAGTTACTAAATATTTGTAATCTTGGTCTGCCATTATCTCGTTGCCTTAAATGCTCATGTATTTGAGTTTTACCAGCTACTCTATTTTTATCAGCTCTTCTCAATTTATGTCCTTTATTAACAAGTATCTCACCAATAGTAGGACCTGTATATCCAGTTCTTGACCATGCAGCAGTATCTAAAACTCCCGGAATAGATTTAATTTCATTCTCTTCCATTTGAGTTATAGTGTCGCCGAGTGCTTCCCCTGTTAGACCCTTTCTGTATAATTCTCTATATATAATGATGGTCTTATCATCGGGGTCTATAGCAGCCCATAGACAACAACTCTCTGCAGCATAACCATAGTCTAATCCTTTTACTCTTTCCCACCATGCAGGTAATTCAAAAGGAGCTACTACATGTACATCTGGTGTAAACTCAGCAAACGCTGCACCTTCTGCTACATCCCAGTTTCCTTCCAACAACTGCTTACGCTGTACTGCTGGTAAGGAATCTAGCATCCTTTCATATTCACCATCTTCTGCAAGGTACGGATTATCCTGTAACAATGCTGGAATAAACTTTCTTGTTAAACCATCTGAACCTGTAAAACTTTTATTATGTTCAGAAGCTTCAACATATCTCTTCTTTACCCATTGTGCACCTACACCACCGGGGTTAGCTGTACATCTTAGATATGTTTTAATCTCTGGGTTAGTAGTTCTTAGCCTTGATGCTAAGTAGTTCCAACCAAACTCTGTAGGTAAATGAGTTATCTCATCAAAACCTATCCAACTGTACGCTTGTCCTTGATAACGATAAACATCAGCATCTCGTTCCAAGAACCCAAACTCTATTTTAGCTCCACTAGGAAACTGCCATAACTTTTCTACTTCTCTAAACTTAGCACCTTTAAATGCTTTTGGATAGAGTTCACGAGACTTATCTATAAGTTCTCGTAGTTCTGGCATAGACCTCCTAAGTATTAAAGCTCTATGTTCTGGATAGTGGCAATATCGCAATGGGTCTATTAACATTGCAAAACTTTTACCACCACCTGCTGCTCCTCCATAAAGTACATCCTTTTCTGAAGCAGCTAAAAAATCTGTCTGGGGTCCATCATTGGGCATAAATGCCACATACTCCCCAGTAGTATCTAAATGTTCTTGTATCGCATCCGGTAACTCTTTAGTTTCCGATTGCGTTAAAACATTTGAAGTAAGAGATTTTTCTTCAACCTCTACTTCTTTTTTAACTCTAGCTAAACTGCGTGTTAGCTTTTTAACTTTTTTATTTTTTTTATCTAATTTACTTTTAGCTTGTAATGCTAGTTTAATATTAGATAATTCACTATTCTTAGGTCTTCCGGGTTTTTTTCTCGGACTACCATCTTTATTTAGTATATACTCTCCTTTTGAGTTTGTCAAGTACTTTGTAGAGTTTTTTTCTTTATCTGTCATACTTTTTATCTACATACTTTTTTAATCCGGGTCTTGACATTCTTTTACCAGTCTCTGCTTCTAGCCAATCAACTCCTATACCTAAACTAATTTCACCATGAAATACAGCTTCTGATACTTCTTTTAATACTCTTAAATGTTCTTCAATAGGTTTTAAATAACCTAAATGAGTATCTGATTCTTCATAACCAAAAGGTACTGTTGATGAATTTCTTCTTATATATGTTATTGGTACTTCCATTTTATTTCTAGAGCTGGGCTTCTTAAGACTAAGGTGAATGAAGAATGTCCTAAGAAGCCTCTTACGCCTCCTCTGCCTTATCGGCTTTGGAAACTTTCTTATTAAAAATTTTATCCCAGTTATCTTGATATTGTTTTGAATATATATTTATTCTGGGTGCAGCTCCTTTACCTCCATGAGAAGGTGCATAAAGCCTACCTTTATTTTTTTTGTTTGTCATTAAGACAGGCTTTTCGTTACTGCCAAATGTATAAGACATGAGACTACTTCTTCCAATATGATTTAATTATTTCAATCCATTCAGGTTTGTTTTTATAAATGTAAACACCTGCAATAATTGTAACAACTACTATTCCTATTATTATATCCATTTTTACTCCTTTGTTATCATGCGTATAACTTTATTTATACGACCACACTTCATAAATGTATGAAGCCTATTAAATAATCCTACCATTTTACCCTGTTTGCCCAATATGCTGCAGACATCTTACCTTTGGCAATATTCTTAGCATGTCGAGCTTTGAAAGACTTAGCTCTTTTAGTCATAGTTCTATCACCAGTCTTTCCTTGTTGACCAAACCTAATAGTCTTAATCTTGTCGCCAACTTTAGCAACTACTATATGTGATTTAGTTTTGTGTCCGGGAGTACGCTTGGGTTTATTATAACCACTTACTCCTGCTCTTTTTAATCTACTATCTTTTGACATTATCTTTTCTTACCTTTATGTAAACCATGTTTAGCATGTTGTTTGCCTTTCTTGGTTGCTTCTCGTTTCTTTCTATTAGCAGCAGCTAACTTCTTTCTTCCTGATGGTGAAGACTTTAAACTCTTAATAGTTGCTTCTGGTGCATAGACTTCACCAGTTTCTGATGATTTCTTACCACTAGCAGTTCGCCATTTTTGTTTTGTCCACCTAACTAGACTTTGTTGTGACTTAGCTTTAGCCATTACTTATAACCACCACCGGCAGCTTTATATGCTTTTGCTAACATCTGTGCTTTTCTAGCACTCCATTGTCCAGCTTTACCACCTTTAGTACCAGCTTTGATTCTATTAAAGATTCTTTTACGCATGGTAGGTTTAGTATAGTTACCAGCTTTGTTTACTGTTGATTTACTTTTTTTTCTAGGCATTATCTATTTCCTCATATTCTGCATCAATCGGTTTCTTATCTGGCATTAAAAATATGCCACCAGTATTGACATTATGATTTACATCCACTCTGTCTATCTTTCCTACACCTACTCTATCTAGTAAAGTTTGTGCAGCAGCTAGTTTATTATTAGCCTGTATGATAGGTTTCTTTGATTCCATAATCTCTACAAGCTTAAAAGCTGCTTTAGGTGCAGAATTAGCTAATACTTCTTGAGTTAGTTCAAGTATCTCAGACTTTAAAGTCTTTACAACATGATGATAGTGTGAAGAATACCCTGCAAGTTCTGCAGCTTTCTTAGCATCCCCTTGTGTTTCTACAAGATGTGTAAGAAAAGCCTCCTGTTTGTCAGTTAACTCTCTTTTTCTTTCATTATTATTTATGCTTGGAAGTATAGCCATGTGTATAAGTATATAGTCATAAACCAGTTTTGTCAAGTATTTAAAAATAATTGTTTAAACCTATTGACAAAAGCTATATAAACATATATAATAAACATTAGTGGTCCGGGGGTTATATCTATATCTCCCACCACATTCCATAGTTGGGAAAACCTCCCAAAACACTAAAAAATATTATAGTCTTTATAGTCGGGTCGTTAACTAGTCTGGTTAATGGCAGATTTGTGTAATTTTGTGCGTGTATTAGATGTATATGCAGGATAGAGGGTATGGTGACCTGCCCACCCCCCAAGCGTATAATGGTCTATACAGACTTTGCAGACCTTTAGGACACCAAATGTAAGGACTTGGTAGCCTATAAAGTTACAACGCTTGGTAAAACTCCTACTCATCTAAGCATCTTGGACAATTCTTACACTAAAGTCTTGAGTAATTTCAAAATTCCATGTGCCTAGCAAATAATAGTAGGAGTTTTGGTGGCAAGGTCAACATAAAAGGTGCAATCATTGCGTTTTATCAGGTTAACAAGTTCATCAAGTCTTTAAAGTCTAGAACTTTTACAAATTTATACCCGATGTGCAAGAGGCATTGTGGTAAAACGCCTTGATGCATCCTTGTCCCTCTATTCTGCATCAGTCATTTATATTAGGTATTTTCCATATGTCCTCCAATACTTTAGACTAATAGAAACTAAGCAGTAATCCTCCACATAATTGTAAGACAGCAAGAACACTCATTCATCTAGGCATTCCTTGCAGTCAACCATTTCACTAGTCTCAGAAAGTCACCGACTTATAAATTGCTAACCTTTGTTCCTTGCTTTGCTAGTTTGTGGAACTCAAAGGCAGTAAATCCCATCAGTCCTCAAAGTTCTTAACAGTGCATTCCATTTCTCATACTGGTATTTTATTTCGTGATGTATGTCTTATCAAGACTAAATAGAACTGCTCATACTTCGCAGGTCTTGACAATCCCTACAATCTACGAAATACTACATACAGCATGAAAAATATAATACACTTAAACTTTGGAACTGGTGAAATTTACGAGTTCCAACAAACTAACAAAGCAATGGAAGTCGCTAAGCAATTTATTGCATCGGGCTTCGACTGCGAAATAGTCAACTGCAGTAATGCAGATGAATGGGTATTCTTACACAATTATGTGGAAGGATTAGTTAATTCCTATTAGTCTAAGGAGGACATATGGAAAATACATTTAATATAAACGAGTATGATACAGATAGAAGAACTTCACCTGCATCATTCCCACAATGCCGAGCAATCGGATATAAATTTGCAAAAGATGCAAAGACAGGCAAGATGAACTGGTTAATGCAAAAACGCATAACTGCACAGATGTTTGACCTTGCCAAGCAAAACAAACTCTCATTTGAGAAGGCACATAAAATCTTGAATGCCAAGACTTTAGCCAAGAATTATCTCAAGATGATTGATGACTACATCGCTAACCAAGCGTAAGTAGCCTTTATAAGCACCAAGTCTAATAAATTTGGTGCTTTTTTTATGCCTGTCAAACTCTTGCGAGACCATTGTGGGTAATGAGGAATGCTTTTTATAACTTGGGGTGTGTGCAGAAAACACCATACCAAATAAATAATTACTTAAGTATGTATATTAATTAACTAAGTTTAAAAAATTCGGGTGCTGTTGGTTGAGGGCGAAGTATAAGTTATGTGACAATTAAGTGACAATTATGAAACAATGTTGCAAATTATACTGTGGATAACCTGTTTATAACTTGTGGATAAGTTGTTAATAGGTTGTGGGTAAGTAATTTTAAGGTTGTTTTTAAGCACTCAACAGAATATTATTCTTAAGATTTAACTTGTCTTGACAGGGGTGCTATAATGTCTCCACACAGCAACCAAACGGAGATTGTATATGGGTATTAAGATAAACAAACAGAAGATTTCAAAGTTCAACAGTTATGATAAAGCACTTATTTATATGAATGAGTTGGGTTATTCATACAAGTCAAAGAACTATTTCAAAGAGGATAGGAGTGAGTTATGGACTAACAAGTCTAAAAGAAAAACTGCATACTTAAAATCTACCTTTGATTTCTTTGAGGTTGATACTATGGACATGGGAACAGTATGGCAAGTTATAGAGTTTTAAGACTTAACTTGTCTTGACAGGTCTGCTATAATGTTTCCAGAACGAGCAGAACGGGTGGAAGGTTGGTAATTAAATATATATAAATATAAATTCTATTATGCTGGAGGGCAATTAATATGGAAAATATACTTAAAAGAGTGAGACAGTTTAGTCTCAAAGGTGCCATTGTTAAATGGTTAATTAGTGATAGACAATTCAGAGACTACATATTTAGTGAAGTTGATGAATTTACAGGAGATGCTATATCTAAAGTTGATGATTTAAAATATGACTTAGAAAATTTTGAATATCGTGTAGATGAAGCAGAAAGCACTATTGAAAGGTTTGAATATGAAACAATCGATAGTATTCAAAGAGATGCAGAAGAAACTATTGAAACTATTAAAGATAGTTTGCTTAGTAAATATGTTGCAAATATTAAATTTGAAATAGTTCAGGAGGACTAATATGGATAGTAATATACACAGAGTTGTAAAAATACACACTACTTCGCATAGGTTAGGTGATGAAAGTGATACTTATGTTAGAGATATAACAATAACATCAAGAGAATATACTTTTGATGAAGATAATAACAAAGTCTACTATGACCAAGATTACAAACTAACTTTGTTTAGTAAGGATAATAGTAGTGATATTGACTTAACAGTCGGGAGTTATGAGAATGGGTAAAATTACATATACAAATGGTGGTAGTCAAACGACTACTGCCATAGCACATGCACCACATTCAATTAGAATGTTGTGGGATAAACTACATACAGAAGGCATTAACATTGCTAGAGTTCGTAGTGGTAAACAAAGATTTGGAACTACAACAGGTAGAACTTTTATGGGGTTTCATTTCAAAAAAGTATCGGCATATCAACAACTTGACAATCCTGTCAAGGAGTTATACTTTACCAAGAAACTTAAACTTGGTAGAGCAAATACAGGTATGCAGGTATTAGAAATACCAAATAATATTGATGTTCAAGAAACATTACAATCATTAGATAAGATTGTGTATTACAAAAACACATCTGTTCTAGGTAGAGTGTGGCAAGGAATTAAATCCTTGTTTGCATAATTATTAATAGGTGGTAGTTTTCGGACTGCCACCATGTTTTACATATGGAGGGCATATGAGTAAAGCAATGAGAGTGGTGGATAGAGAAATTATTGAAAGACAAGTAATCAATGCTTGGAAAGATAAAAGTCTATCTGAATTACAACAATTAATCGAAAGCACAGGGTTTGGAAAAGACTGCAATAAATTATTAGCAAAGTTTAATAGTATTGTAGACCAAATTAATGAATTAGAAAAAGAAAGAAACACATTGAAAGATGAGTTAGAAACTATGACTAAGGATTTTAATAGCCAAAACTGTAATATAGATGACCATTCATATAGGTATCATTATGAAGGAACTTATGTTGAGTTAAATCTTGGACATTATAGTAATTCTAAAAGCAAGGGATATGACATAAAGACAAATGTCCCATGTGATATTAGAACAGGTATATCTGATGAACTTGGATTACAGACTATGGGTGGCGACTTCAATGCTAAAGATTTAGTTGAAGCATTAATTGCTAAGTTTGTAAGTTAATATATAATTTGTAGCACCTATTATAAGTTGCCTTGACAGGGTTGCTATAATGGGTGCACAGCACAGGAGAACAACATATGAAAGTATTAGAACTATTTAATGAGATTGAGAAGATAGCATTGAAACAAAAACATATTGAAGAAAAAGATTTTGATGATATGAGTAAACTACTTGGAACTATAAGTAGAGAAGATATGATAGAGT